>SAMEA3663077__coassemble_210_pt1 | contig 25974 bp, 22 predicted proteins | sample SAMEA3663077__metabat2_high_PE_010 | metagenome-assembled genome bin SAMEA3663077 (sample SAMEA3663077) | pig gut metagenome | biome: pig gut; feature: pig-associated habitat; material: faeces | place: France | collected 2012
ACTCCCCGACGATGAGCCCTATACAGCCGCTAAGAACAATGTAGAACTGCGTGATCCTATTGCTAACTACAACAAGATGTCAGTTGCTGACCTGCAGAAGCTTGTTCCGCAAATCAACTGGAGCGAGTTCTTCACTGCGCTGAATGTTGAACTGGATAGCGTTAATATCGGTCAGATTGCCCACCTGCAGGAGGTTGGCAAGCTTCTGGCCGACGAGCCGCTGGAGGATATCAAGACCCTGTTCACATGGCAGGTGCTCGACGGTGCAGCATTGTATCTGACCGACGAGATCTTTATGGAGAGTTTCAACTTCTACGGCAAGGTGCTCTCCGGTAGGGAAGAACCTTCACCGCTGTGGAAACGTGCCGTAGGCATCGTTAACGGTACACTTGGCGAGGCTGTAGGACAGATGTATGTTAAGAAATATTTCCCCGAGGAGAACAAACAGCGTATGCTGGCTCTCGTGCATAACCTGCAGACCTCGCTCGGACAGCGTATACAGGCGCTCGACTGGATGAGTGATGATACCAAGGCCAAAGCTATCGACAAACTCAATGCTATCACCGTCAAGATCGGTTATCCCGACGAGTGGCGTGATTACACCGGCCTGGATATTGATGCCAAGGTGCCGTACTACGAGAATCTGCAGCGTGCTGCTAAGTTCGAGCAGGCGTACTCGCTCTCCTATCTTGGCAAACCGGTGGATAAGAAGAAGTGGTACATGACTCCGCAGACCGTGAATGCGTACTACAACCCGTCCAGCAACGAGATCTGCTTCCCTGCCGGCATACTGCAATATCCGTTCTTCGACATGAGTGCTGACGATGCCTTCAACTACGGCGCTATAGGCGTGGTTATAGGTCATGAGATGACTCACGGATTCGACGACCAGGGATGCCTGTTCGACAAGGACGGCAATATGAACAACTGGTGGACTGAGGAAGACAAGGCTAAGTTCGATGCCCGCACCCGGGTGATGGCTGAGTACTTCAATGGCATTGAGGTTGCTCCGGGCGTACATGCCAATGGTTACTTCACGCTGGGTGAGAACATTGCCGACCACGGCGGCCTGCAAATAGCCTATCAGGCGTTCTGCAACAACGAGCAGAGCAAACCCGAATCGGAGCGATTGGGCGAAGTGGACGGATTCACGCCTGCACAACGGTTCTTCCTGGCGTATGCCAATGTCTGGGCGGGTAATATCCGTCCGGAGGAGATACTTAACCGCACCAAGTCTGACCCTCACTCACTCGGTCGATGGCGTGTGAACGGCGCGCTGCCGCACATTGATGCATGGTATGAGGCATGGGGCGTAACCGAAGACAGCCCGATGTATCTCGCACCCGAAAACCGCGTGCATATCTGGTAAATCGTAAACAGGATTATCGTTCCTGATTCGTAATTATTAATTCGTAATTTTTAATTCGTCATTCCAATGATCAAACATATAGTATTCTTCCGTCTCGCTGACGAGGCTGAAGGCAAGTCGAAACTCGAGAACGCACAAATCATCAAGCAGGGCTTACTCGCCCTGCTTGATAAAGTGCCTGTATTGAAATCCGAGAAAGTGGGAATCAATATCCCTAATGCCAAGAAGACGGATTATGATATCTGCCTGGAGTGCGAGTTCGAATCGTGGGAGGATGCTGATACGTATCAGAATCATCCCGAGCATCTGAAGGTGGCAGGCTACATCACCAAGTGCCGCACTGCCCGCGCTGCCGTGGATTACGAGTTCTAATCACGGCTTGTACCGCGCGTAAGCCTTTGCCTTTTGCACCTCGTTTTGCGAGTATATGTACCACTGCAAAGTGCCTACATCATGTAGGCGCTTTTGTTTTGTATGCGGCAGCAACTGATTGCTGATGGCGGAGGCATACTCCTTGTCGTTGGTGCCTACTTGTGCCACTACGTTCGTAAACTCGCAGTCACCTATCTTCATCTTTTTTATCAGCGAACCACACAGCACACCCACAATAGGAGTGTGCTGCGCAGTATAGTTATGATGCTTTGATAGGTCATAGAGTTATGTGATGATCACGGGATCACCGGAGCCACCTCCGTCCAAAGGATCCCCTACAGGCAGACTCTGACAGAGAGTTGTGAATTGCTGCAATCTAACTAATTCGATAGTTGGTTGAATATAATTACTCTTTTTCATAATCATCGTAGTTTTGCAATTCATCAATTTATTTTACCAAAAGTCCAGTGGTGTCATACAGTTTGCCATCACGTAAGATGAACAGCTGCTCACCTATCATCACTTTCACAGTCTTACCGTTGCTCTCTATTGCATCGATACTGGTAGCTGTTTGCGGAGCTTCCGGGTTCGACAGACTTATACGACGGCGTCCGGGTGCAGGAGCTGCTGTCCCCTGAGTGGGCAGGTTTGGATCTTTTATGTCAATGTATGCGCGACCTGCCAACAACTTGAACCAACCATCATCGCAAAGGCGAATCTGATTATCGTAGATCACGTAGTACTTGTTTTGCGAAGCAGCGTCAGATACTTGGAACGTAAAGTCCGAAAGCACGCCGATAAATCCATGATCATTGCTGCCTTCTGCTACAGGATCACCGCTTGGTACACCTTTTATTGCATCATCGTTGGCAATATATACGTACGGCTGTCCGGCCTGCAGGCTCTCGCCTTCGCCAATTTCATCGAAGAATACTTTGTACGGCACACCATTTTCCATACCAACGTATGCGATGGTGAAGAACGAAGCCCCCGTAGGATGTTCTACATCTTGATTATAGCAGAACGTCCCCCATTTGCCTTCTGTCAAGTCTCCTCTAATTACTGACTGTGTAAGGAACTGTGGATCTTCGAGTACTACTACATAGTTTGAATAATCTGAATCACTGACATTCGATGTAGCGTAGTTCTTAAAATACCCTGTCTTGTTATAGAGAATTGTACGGGCACCTATCACATAATGTTCTCCATCAATTGTCCATTCACACTCATTGGCGGAAAGTGTTAGGTTTGTATTGTTAGATGAACCTGTGATATAATTCGTTCCATTTTTGAATGTCGCTTTGTTGGATGAAATGGAGCGTTTCCAGATAATCTTTGCTTGCTCCTCTGCGGAAAGATTCAATATTGCACCATTGCTTTCCAAATATACCACTTCAAGGGCATTTAATGTGTTATTGGCACTACCTTGCTCATTCATCAATGCGTACCACTTGTCATCATATTTAGCAAGAATAACAACATTTTTCACTGCACCTACGGCATTCACGGTGATGGTATAACTAACTGATGCTGGTTTGTAATTCTCATTACCTTCGAACATTGCTGTAATAGTTGCTGTACCTGTAGCACTTTCAATGAGCGAAACAACACCAGCATTAACCGTAGCGAGGTTTGTATTATCGCTTTCTACAGAAATCTCATTTTCTGCGATTCTATTCGGATTTGTTAGCGTTGGGGCTGTAAATGCGTCACCAACTGTTAGTTCAATAGCATCTGTGCTCCATGATAAACCAGCATCAGCGCGATTATCAGCTTTGTAATAAACTATAATCGAACTCATACGAACTTGATTGCTGGATGCTGTCAGTTCTACACTACTTGCATCGCCAGCCCATGCGTTATCGGTTACGCCTTCAAAGCCAGTGGCAGCGTATTTTGTTTCTGTAGTTACAAATTCAATCCGTTTGATGTTACCAACCGTTGAAGTGACTACCAGCTTATGACTCTTAAATGTTTGATAAAAAGCTATATCTGTACCTTGGTCATTAACACCATCAGTATGTGTTGTTTGGATATTGATGCCACTCTTGGTTATACCTTCAGCATTGACAGTTGCGATATCAGTTGTCGCATCAAAGGTAACCTTGGTTAATGACGGATCGTTGACTTTTAATGTATAAGATGCTTCACCAGCTGAATAAGCTGCATCACCCGCAAAAGTAGCCTTGATAGTCGTTGTCCCCATTCCAACAATGGTAACTTCACCATTTTCATCAATAGTTGCTACAACCTTAGCACTACTGCTATAGGTCACTGCCAAACTATGCGGATTAGTGAGTGCATTGGTAAACGCTGCCTCATCAATATTCTTCTCAATTTCCGTCACAGCATACGCCAAACCGGCATCTTCCTTGTTTCTTGTCACACTGTACAACTGGTTGTCCGCAGCGAACTCATAGGTAGAATTAAACTTCGTCAAGTTACCTTTTACTACGACCTCATCACCGACTTGCACGTCATCCTCTGAGGTAAAGTTTTTTCCATCCTTTGCTTTACCGCGGAACGCCTGCAACTGATCAGATGTTGTTTGACCGTCAGTAGAGAAATTGTATGTAATATTGCCGTATTGCTCATTGTATGCACTAACTATTTGACTCACGACACCGGTTGCATAAACACCTGATACACCTGCACCGCAATCAATAGCGAGTCGTGCATCAGCAACTGTATATGGGTCAGCCTCTGTACCAGCATGAGCAGTAACATAGATAGTATAACTTGCTGAACCTGCTTTGTAGGTTTCGTCTTCAGCACGTGATGCCGTAATAACCGCTTTACCTACTGCATTGATTGTCAGTGCGCCTGTTGAAGTATTAACTGCAACGACATTGGCATCACTACTTGCATAAGTTATATCGGCAAGACTATTCGGATTAGTCAAAGTCGGAGCATCGTACTGAGTACCAACTTTTGCCAAATGATTTGCTTCCTCGTATGCCAAACCTGTACTCTGCTTCTGTGGAGCAGCAGTTCCGTAAGCATATGCCAGTTTAGAAATCTGTAGGAAGCCATTTGATGATCCTTTTGCCAAATCGTACTCTAACTTATAGTACTGGTTATTAGCTCTATTTGCAAAGGGAATAGTATAAGTAATATCTCCGGCAGCTATTGTTGCGGGGGCACTTTCAACCTCAATAGCACTTGTAAAGTTTGCATTATCTGCTACGTAAAGTTTATGAGAATTTACATTAGCCGCGGTTACACCAGCAACGGTTACGATTATACTTTCAACAGGATTCGTTACTTGAGTGGTAATTGACGCAACAGATGCTTCATTTTTGCTACCTGCTTTGATTAATTCCCATCCACTATTGTTGTTGTTATTGAAGTTCGCGATATTCCAAATTTGTCCATTCTTCGTGGCAGTCCATGTTGCTGAATACGAGCTAACTTTTTTATCATTATAATCGGGGAACGTCAATTGCAAACCATCAAAGGGCTCAACAACATTCATTGTCACGGTAACTGTTGCCGATTTGTTATCAGAGGACGACTGTACAGTCAGTGTTTGTGAATATTCGCCAACTGTAGATGTGTTGGGAGTAATAGTAATTTGATCGCCCGTGCTGCTAATTGTCCCCGTTGCGCTAAAAGCACCGCTTAAACCTGAATAGCTCACAGCACCTGTCAAATTAGCATATGTTACAACAACGCTCTGAGAATTCACTTCATCACCCTTCTCCACAGTGCCAAAATCAATTGTTGTGGGAGAAACGGATATACTAGGAGTGTTGGTTATTACTTTTTCAGCGTAAAAATCTACCTTACTGATTTCTATTAAGCCGTTGCTTGTTCCAGAAGCGCAGTCAACTTCAACTTTATAATATAAATTAGTTCCTTGTTTGTTTGCGTCTATTGTTGCATCTTGATTTCCAGCAGCCGCTGTAAATGCAGCCGCCGTAGTCCATGTGCTTCCATTAGAGGAAGTATATAGTATAATGCTATTTATTTTGTTACTTGTGACTGCATTTATTCCTAATGTAACTTTTGTGATTTTTCTATCTATAGCGGTTTTTGTCGTAATCTTACCTACAGATGTGTAATTTTTACGCCCCATTTTGATATGCCCACTCCATCCATTGTTGTTATTATTGGCGTTTTCCACTGTTACAACAAAACCATTCGTTGTATTTTCAAACGAATTTGTGTATGAATTATTTCCAGACTGATTACTCGCACTAAAAATAGTCTGTTTATACACCTCGTCCTCACCCCATACCGAATTTGTGCTGATGGTGAGTAGCATCAGCATCGAAAGAAAAAAAGTAATTTTTTTCATTATTGTTGGATTTTTAGTTTGTTACGGAATAGTTGCTATTCTATAAGTCGCTAATCGCCGTACCAACCCGCATGAAACACCTTAACCCACAAATCATCTCCCGCAAATTGTTGGTAATTGATGATAATTGTTGACAACATTAAATCATCTCCCGCAAATTGTTGATAATGGTTGATAATTGTTGACAACATTAAATCATCTCTCGCAAATTGTTGATAATGGTTGACCTCGAGTTCGAGTCTAACTCCAAATGCAAAATGCGCGGAGTTGAGTCGAGGGAACATCGAGAGAACATCGAAGGAATGTAGGGGGAATATCAGTTGAATTGCGCCACAAACCATTCATATCGCTGCAGGTGTTTCATATCAGGTCAATGAACGCCGTGACAAGAGCGGAGAACCGCTACTTTCAAATGCAAAATTACAAAAAAAATCTCACTATCGCAAACTATTTACAAAAATAATATTATTTATCACCTATACATTGCATTACACGGCATAATTTTTGCTCTCTTTTGCCTGTTATAGTTCCCGCTCGGCGTCATGGCTGTGCGTTTGTGATTTACTAAAAATTATTCTCGCACAATAATTGATGATAATTGGTTTTGGATTTTAATGGGACATAAGTGATAATGGTTGATAATTGTTGACACAAACAATCACTCTTGCGCACCCATTTACGCTAATTACACTTCCCTCATGAGCAAGCAACAATGGATAGGTCTGGCTATCGTTCTGCTGATGGTAGCAGCAGTCGAGCTTTGTGTCCGATATACCCATCGCTCGCAACAGTTCTCTGCCGAGCTGCTTACTTTTCAGCCCGAACGCGAGCAGGCGTTTCTCCTGTATCTCGACTCACTGGATGCTGCCGCTGCTGCTGCACGTCGTGCCGAATATGCCGCACGATATCCCCAACCTGTTATCCGCCTTCAGCCTTTCGACCCGAATACAGCCGACAGCACTCTGCTTGTTACGGTTGGTTTCCAACCCTGGATGGCGCGCAACCTTATCCGCTATCGCAATGCGGGCAAGGTTTTTCGTCGTCCGGACGAACTGCGACGCCTGTACGGTATGAACGACTCGCTCTACTCCACCCTCGCTCCGTTCATCCGCATCGACACTACGCGTATCGATTCGCAACCGAACCCATATCGCGCCGTTACCGACTCACCATCGGTAGTGATAGCCGCCAAACGTGACACTATACTTGAGCTCAACTCTGCCGATACCGCCGAACTTATGCTCTTGCGCGGCATAGGTCGGTACACTGCCACACGGATCATCCGCTACAGGCAGGCTTTGGGAGGATTCTACTCTGTAAGGCAACTCTACGAAGTTCCCGCACTACCCGCACAACGTGCAGACAGCCTGCTCCCGCATTTCGTAGTTGATACGGCACTCATCACGCCCGTTCTTGTCAACCGTTCGTCAGTCAAGCAACTGCAACGTCATCCGTATATCTCCTATCCGCAGGCGCAACAGCTCTACGATCTCCGCCGCCGCCAGTTGCGTTTGTCATCTGTCGATGCGTTATCCGGCATTTTCACCCCTGACGAACTCCATCGTCTCACGCCCTACCTACGCTTCGACCCGTAATCGATTGTTTTGGAACATTGTCGGCAAATGGTTTGACAAGTAGTGTCCTAATAAACAGAAAAGGATGGCCTATTGACCATCCTTTTTCGTCGAGAAGAGGCGACTCGAACGCCCGACCCCCACGTCCCGAACGTGGTGCGCTACCAACTGCGCTACTTCTCGATTTTGCTTCGCAAAATCTTCGGAATCGCTTGGTATTTCGTTGTTTTCAAGGTCGGAAAGCAGGGAACCCCGCCCTCCTTTACTCCCGAAAACAATCTCATCCCTTCACGAATTCTCGTTGTTTCCGATGAAAATCTTCGGAATCGCTTGGTATTTCGCCGTTTCCGATGAAAAGCGGGTGCAAAGATAGTATATTTTTCGCATTTATGCAAATAAATTCGCACAAATATGTTAAAATTATTGCAATTTTCTGAAAATTTGTATAACTTAGATTTGCAAATGCACAATTTTTGTAGTAACTTTGTAAGGAAACTCTAAACTCTAAAACTCTGTATCATGAAAAAGATTGTTGTTTTTACCGGCGCAGGTGTATCAGCCGAGAGCGGTCTGGGAACGTTCCGCGACTCTGACGGTTTGTGGGAGAAATATCGCATCGAGGACGTCTGCACCCACGATGCTTGGTTGCGTAATCCGCAGCTGTGTGTTGACTTCTACAACGCCCGCCGTCGCGATGTGCTCAATGCCCACCCCAATGCTGCCCACGAAGCCATAGCCCGTCTGCAACAGGCTATACCCGGCACTCGAATCATCACTCAGAACATCGACGACCTGCACGAACGTGCCGGCGCACGCGATGTGGTGCACTTGCATGGAGAGATACGCAAACTGCGGGCGGAGAACGACGAACTGTCTACCGTGCCTATCGATGGCTGGGAGCAGCATTACGGTGACCGTCACCCCAACGGCAGTCTGCTACGCCCGTACATAGTGTTCTTTGGCGAGGGTGTGCCCTACTTCACCGAGGCTTGCAACATTGCCGCTACGGCAGATATACTGGTAGTGGTAGGCACATCGCTCAATGTTTATCCTGCTGCCTCACTGCTGCATTATGCACCTCAGGATGCGCAGATCATCATGGTTGATCCCGGTGACCCGCAGTTGGGTACGTACGCCTCACGCGTACAACTCGTCCGCCAGCCTGCCACCATAGGTGTACCGTCAGTAGTCGAGCAACTGATCAGCCGATACGCATAAGTAAGGCAGCCAAACTTGGCTGCCTAATTTTATTCCACGTATAGCACCAATCCTTTCAGGTACTCACCTTCCGGGTGATAGATATTGATCGGGTGATCCTGTGGCTGATGGAGTTGGTGCAGGATGCGGACTTTCCTGCCCGTTTGCGCCGCAGCGCTGAACACAGCCAGTCGGAACGCCTCTTTATCTACCGCCTGCGAGCAACTGAAGGTGAATAGTATGCCGCCCGGACGAATCATCTCTATCGCCTTGGCATTGATACGCTGATAGCCTCGCAGGGCGTTCTTCACCGCGTCACGGTGCTTGGCAAATGCCGGTGGGTCGAGTATGATCAGGTCGTACCGGTGCCCTTGTGCACACTGTTCGCTCAGGTAGTCAAACGCATCGGCTGTGACAGCCTGATGATTGGTGCAGCCCGGGAAGTTGCGTGCCACATTGGCATTCACCAGATCGATGGCTTTCTGACTCACATCCACCGAGTGCACCAGCTTAGCCCCGCCACGCAGCGCATAGAGCGAGAAGCCTCCTGTGTAGCAGAACATGTTCAGCACATCCTTGCCTGCCGCATAACGCTCCACCAGTGCGCGGTTCTCGCGCTGATCGATAAAGAATCCCGTCTTCTGCCCTCTGAGCCAGTCGATGCGCACCATCAGCCCGTTCTCCATAGCCCAATATTCATCCGCTGTATTTTGATTCACTATCTCCCCTCCATTTAGTGAGGTGCCGGCGGTGGGTTTGCTAATCAGATATCCTACTTTATCACCTTCTATCGGAGCCTTAAACGGCAGTGTGTCGTCGGATTTATAATACACATTTTCCGCCTCGGGCACTACATCCACTATAGCCTGTGCTATCTCCGACCTATGCAGATGCATGCCTACCGAGTGTGCCTGCACGACTGCCGTCGCGCCGTACATATCTACTACCAGACCGGGCAACATATCTCCCTCGCCATGTATCAGACGATAGATCGTGTTATCCTCGCGCAATAATCCCAGTCGCTGCCGCATCGTGTACGCTGAGGCTATCCGCTCGTGCCAGAACCGTTCGGGCAGTTCGCCCACACCGAACGCCAGCAATCGCACGGCTATCGAGCCTATCTGCCAGTGACCGACACCCAGTATCTGCCGGTCGGCACTCATTACACGCACCAGTTCGCCTTCTACAGGTTCAGCGGCACGATGGTCGGCATCCAGTATAACGCGTGCTATAGCTCCGCTGAACACCCACGGGTGAAACCTGCGTATCGATTCTTCCTTATGCGGCTTGAGTAGGATAGTTGTCATGCTATGTACGATTTGGTGATTTATGATTTACGGAGTGCAAAGGTACAAAAAATTATTGACATCCGCAAATCTTTGTAGCTAAAAGTTGCGGCAAACATGAAAATTATTCCGTTATTACAAGTGTGCACGCAACAGTATGTGTATATCCGTCTTGCTGACCGGCCGGTTCTTGAGTGTTGCCCACGAAGGGTGATACACCGTCTCGCTCACGCGCATGTACAGCGACAATTGATTGTTGATCCTGTAGCGCGCATTGATATACCACCGTCCGCCTCGCCCGTACGTAGCAGGTATGCTGAAGGCATACAGCACATCGTTTTCGTACGTATATATACGGTTGTTCCAATCCTGTACATCAAATCCCTGCAGCCTCAACTGCAGCACGATAGGTATAGCCTGCACATGATACTCCACATCCTGACAGATGCTTACTCCGTATCCCATAGGAGCGTTGCCGTCGTTGTAGCACACGAGCGAGGCATCACCGCGCGTTCGCAAGCGCCAGTTGCCGAGCGTATAGTTCCACTCTGCCCGAGCACGGTGCGTGTCGATAGTGCCTTTTCGGCGACTGCGCAGTTGCATCAGTACATAGTGTTCGGATGACAGGTACTCCGCTTGCGTCAGCACTTCATAACCTGTTGTGCGCGGTTGGCGTATACCGAACTTAGGTCCTTGGAAATGGAACACATCGCCGTATGCCGCCAGTCGCCATCGCCGTATGCCCTTGTACTCCACACCTGCATATCCGCCCTGCTCATCTCCCAGACGCGAACCTTCGCTGAAGGCATAACCGTATCGGTTGTCGAACGTAGGCGAGTAGTATCGGTACAATGCCACCAATCCCAGATCGGGCAGGGGAGTCCACCGCATACCGCCTATAGCACCTACGCCCCACGTGCTGTTCTCCGCCGCTGCCGCCTCGGCAAACAGTAACAATCGTCGCCAACTGTACTTGATGTCCGCACCTACCACGCACTGTCGTTTGCCGCGAAAATATCCCTGATTGTAGTAGGCATTGCGTACCGGCAGCGAATCGGAGTACAGATGCTCCATCACCGTCACCCCTACACGCAGACGGTTGAAGTTCATATTCACATTGGCACCTATAGCATGGTGCCACACCCGGTTGTTGTCCACCGAGTACCAGCCGCTGACCTCCGTATGACGTCCCGCAGTAAACGTAGCTCCTACACCCTGATAACGCTCGCTGCCTGCCGAACTGACCTTGCTCAACCCCTGTCGGTCACCGCCTAACTGCATCACACGGCTGCTCTTGCCGGTGTGGAAGAAGTGGTTGGTAACCAGCCCTTGCCCGAAACGTGCCTGATAACAGCCACCCACCAATCGTTTCAGGTGTCCTATGTTACTCAGCTGCACATAACCGCCGTATTGCAGGTCTTGCCAACTGCCGGCTGCCGGACGTCTCACGGTCACTCCGGCTGCTACCTGACGGCGAAACTGATAGCCGTACTTGATTTGCAGGTACACAGGGTCAGGACTGTCATAATCCTCGATATTCCGGACATCGGTTCGCAGACTCACATCATGTCTGCCGTAGGCACCCATCTCGCGCCAGTAGAACGGTTCGGGCTGCGGCTCACCGGTCTTGACAAACGGCAGCAGATTGCGTATCTCATAGTCCTTCAACCCGCTCACCAGTTGCAACTCGTACAGGCTATGGTAGGGCATATCACCGGCCTTGAGCAGGATATTGCTCGCCTGCTCCTCACTCAGAAACGGCAAGCCGGATAGCGCATCGTAGTCCTTGTCGTTCAGCGCTATAGGATCAGCCATCTGCGAGAGCAGCCCGTCGACCAGCGTCTCAAAATCCTCCGTGCTGCCCTCAGTAACATCCTCCGTTATCTGCGAATAGATATCTTCGATTATGCTCTCGATAGGCACGCTCGCCATACTGTTATCCGTATCCGAAGGTATATCCAGCACTATGGGCAGGTGGTCAGAATAGCCGTCACGGTGGTACTGATAGCCGTTGTATGTGCGGTTGGGTTTGTAACCGGCATAGTTGTCATCGGCCGTCAGCAGCCACGGTGCTTCATAGATATCCGCCTGTACGGTCTGTGCCAGCGAGTCGGATACATAGAACTGGTCGATACAACACCATGTGCCCCTGTACTTGTACGTACCTCTGCTTTGTCGCTCCATGGGTAACATCAGGTTGTGCAAACCGCGTATATCCTGCCGAGGTTCGCTGTTCATGTCACCCATGACTATGATCTTTGCCGCCGGGTTCACACGCAGCAGGCTGTCAGCATGCTCGGCTATAGTCAGCTTGGCTCGCCGGCGTAGAGCCACACGTGCTGCACCGCCTAACTGACTGGGCAGGTGGCATACAAACACGTGCAACGTATCACCATCTGCCGTCGTGCCTGATACGTACAGGATGTCGCGTGTCGGACGCTCACCGTCTGCCACCGGCACGCGGATAGGGTAGGTTGTTGCAGCGTGGAACATATCCGTCCTGTACAGCAGTGCCACATCTATGCCGCGCAAGTCTGGACTGTCGAAATGAACGTACGCATACGGCAGACTGCGCAGGTTCTGCCGACACAGGTCGCGTATGCACTGCTCATTCTCCACCTCGCATAGTCCCACTATCGCTACACCTTGCCAGCCGCCTATGTTCACTATCGTGCGGGCTATCTGCTCGCGCTTGATATAGTACCGGTCGGGCGTCCAGTGACGCATGCCTTCAGGTGTATATTCGCTATCGTCATGCAGCGAGTCAGGAGTACAATCAAAAAGGTTCTCGACATTGTATGACACAATGCGAAAACCATATATCGGCATCGTCATCACCCACATCATGATGGTCAATGCCCATCTACGCATACTAAACAGTGGAATATAGGTTGTTACCGGGTGCTACATCAACATCTGCATAGCACGCTTAAGGGCTGTGATGAACAGGTCAATCTCCTCCTCATCGTTGTACATCCCGAACGATATACGCACCGTGCCCGGCACTTTCAACTCGTTCATCAGCGGCTCGGCACAGTGGTGACCTATCCTCACAGCTATACCTTGCTGATCAAGCAGGGCGCCCAGATCAAACGGGTGAACAGGCTGACCGTCTGCCCCGTACACATTCATCGACAGCACACCGGCTTTGGGTTGTCCTGCTGCATAAATCTTCACGCCTGCTATCTGCCCCAACTGCTGTTCGGCATAAGCCGTCAGAGCCTGCTCGTGCGCTGCGATAGCTTGCAGCCCGCACTGTTGCATATATTGTGCTGCTACGCCCCAGGCATACGAACCGACATAGTCCGGTGTACCAGCCTCAAAACGATAGGGCAGGACGTTATATGTCGTACCTTCCCAGCGCACATGCTCAATCATCTCGCCACCGCCTTGATAGGGTGGTAACTGCTCCAGCCACTGCTGTTTGCCGTATAGCAATCCGATGCCCGTTGGAGCGTACATCTTGTGCGCCGAGCAGACATAGAAATCACAATCCATAGCGCGCACATCGACTGGCAGGTGCGGGGCGGATTGTGCCCCGTCGATGCATACAGGCACGCCTTGTGCGTGAGCCAGACGAATAATTTCCTCCACAGGATTGATGATTCCCAGCACATTGCTCACATGGGCTATGCTCACGAGTTTCGTGCGATTGTTCAGCAGTCCTTTGTATGCCTCCGTATCAAGCGTCAGATCGTCGCGCAGAGGGATAACTCTGAGTATAGCTTTTTTGCGCTCGCACAACATCTGCCACGGCACGATATTCGAGTGATGCTCCATAGCGCTGACGATAATCTCATCTCCCTGACCTATGAAAGCTTCGCCAAAGCAGAACGCCAGCATGTTCAATCCTTCGGTCGTGCCGCGGGTGAACAGTACCTCCCGGCTGCTATCGGCACCAATCATTTGCGCCAGTATGCTTCGTGCCTCCTCATGCTTGGCTGTTGCCATCTGGCTCAGATGGTGCGTCCCGCGGTGGATATTGGCATTCCATGTGCTGTATGCCTCGCTGATAGCATCAATCACGCATTGAGGCTTCTGCGAGGTAGCAGCATTGTCGAAGTACACCAACCGCCGTCCGTGTACCTCCTGATTCAATATAGGGAAATCTGCTCTGTTCATATACTTCTCTTATTATGGTATCCCGAAACAAAACAAGCCGAGGCTATGGCTTGTAATAACTATCGCGCAGTATCAATTCGGCATCGTTGTTGGCAATCAGTTCTTGCAGGCTCACCTCGGGATGATGCTCCATGTAACTGTCAATAATCCTCCAGCCTATCCATGTGCCTATACGCGGCGGTGCTTCCTGCGATATCTCGCTGGTGAAAGGGGCGTCATTCAGGTAGGAGGTTAGTACCATCTGTTCGGTCTTGAATAGATCCCGTTTGTCCATCATCCGATTCCAGACCTGACGTTCGTATTTCTCACACCACTGCCACTGTTGTTTGGTATAGCCCATCACTTCATAATCTGGGTCATCCAGCAGGGTGGAGCATACGTACATCAGTTTGCCGCGGTAGAGCATGTTGTCGATCAGTCGGCCTTTCTTACTCGCGAACGGGAAGTTGGCAAACAGATACCCGCTCACTACATCGGTGGGGATGCACTCCTTGCGCATGGTCTGCTTCTGATAGTTGTACACCACCTGGTTGTAGTACGGGTAATCGCTGCCCAGATACATATCCAGCCCAACTGCCATATCGCCGTTCTCCAAAAACAATACCGGCGCATTGAATCCGCTTACGAACGTGTACACCCGCGGCACGTATAGTTCCGGATACAGATACTTCAGTCGGGTGAAAGCCTGCGTCAGTGCCCGTTGTATGCCACTCATGTCAGCATAGGTCTCCTGCACAAACCGGTTCGTCTCGCTGAACCCGTACAGTGTGTCGTGGATAAACATCGGCAGGGCATCGGCCAGATATGCCGTATCCTCGGCTGCCACTCCCAGCGCCAGCTCTACAAATGTAGGCATCAGTTCGGGATAATCGGTATATAGTGCCCGCACGTCGTCGTCCGACCGCTCTGTGCGGATGGATAGCAATGCTGAGTCAAAGCGAACTATCTCCACCGCCTGCTCCTGCATAGTGCGCGGATAATACTGCCGCTTGGGCTGACAACCCGCAAGCAGCAATAGCGTTATGCAAAGTGCTATGTATTTGCCTCTAAACATTACACCTTATATTCTTGACTTCAAACAATCTTTCCGTCCTTGATTTCCACCACTCTGTCAGAGATTGCCGCTAACTCTTTGTCGTGCGTTACGATCACGATCGTCTGCCCGAAACGGGTGCGCATATCCTGCAGCAAGGCATGTAACTCATGTTTGTTGGCTTCATCCAGACTGCCCGATGGTTCATCAGCCAGTATTACATCCGGATTCATCATCATCGCCCGTGCTGCGGCTACACGCTGTTTCTCACCGCCGGATAATTCGTTTGGCTTGTGCGACATACGTTCAGCCAACCCCAGGTCAGTCAGCAGTTTTTCGGCACGTTCGCGAGCCTCGTTCTCCTTGTCACGGTGTATGAGTGCAGGCATCATCACGTTCTCCAGTGCGGTGAACTCCGGCAGTAACTGGTGAAACTGAAAGATGAATCCTATATGCCTGTTTCTGAACTCTGCCAATGCCGCTTCCCCCAGACGCAGCACATCAGTTCCGCCAATCAGCACACTGCCACTATCGGGGCGATCCAGAGTGCCGATGATCTGCAACAGAGTCGTCTTGCCGGCACCGGATTTGCCGACGATGGCCACAATCTCGCCTTTCTCTATCGAGAGCGACACACCCTGTAAGACTTGCAGAGTGCCAAATGACTTGTATATATCTCTTACCTCTATCATTTCCGCAAAGTTACAAAAATTTCATCACAAATGCAAATCTCTGCGACATATTTTATCAAAATAGAGCAAAATTCTGCATTTTTCCCTTCGTTGAGGCTGATTACTTACTTGGCAAATGCCTCGATATAAGCCGTGTCAGGGTGGCAATTAGCAAAACATATACTGTCCAGATACGCCTGCATGGCATGCCGTGCTGCGCGGATATCCGGGCGGTTAGCCTGTATAGCTGCGTACGTATGACGGTCGGCAGCGGCAAACTGGCGTATGACCTCCCAATCATCAGGCACACCGGCCTGCATCCAGCAGCCACCGCCAAGTTTCTTGTACGGCCACCATAGCAAGCCGATATGATTGCGGTGTAGCATGGCTGCCTGTTCGCGCAACCACTCGTGCGGACGATGACCGGTTTCGGTCATACACATAGCTACATGCAGCGAGTCGCGGAAGTGTAGAAAATCAAGTATGCCGCTTTCGTCAGCAGGATGACCGTAGCGATGGCAGGCGTAGAGCAGATTGTCGTCTTGCATTTGTCCGGTAAACACCCCGCGGAACGTGCCATTCCACTGTGCTCCACCCGGCAGAATGATATGCCGCTTATCCACAGAACGTATGCTGTCGATGCAGCGTACATAGAGCGGCTCCAGCAGACTATTGAGTGTATCCAGATCCTGCCGGAAGTAATGAGCTATAGGTTCGTTCATCATCTCGTAACCCAGCACGGCATTCTCGTTCTCGTAGCGGGCTGCAATCTGGCGCCACAATGAGCAGAACTGTGCCTGACTCTTCTCGCTCAAGAATAGATACGGATAACCGTAACTGTCATCAATATTGTCACCTGTCTGTCCGCTCGGGCAGTCGTGCATATCCAATACTACATACAATCCGTAGCGCTTGCACCATGCGATGGCTGAGTCCAAACGGGCAAAGCCCTCGCGAGTGGTACGCCCCAGATAGTCATCATCGGTCAACAACGCGTAATGAAACGGCAGTCTCACTGTGTTGGCGCGAGTGGAGGCTATGAATCGGATATCATCCTCGGTGATATAGCGATCTTTGAACGTCTCCCAGAACGCTGCAGTCTCATCAGGGCCGACAAGCTGTGAAAACAGATCATTGAGCAGTCGCGGTGAATTACTCTCTTTGCCGGGCATCATCAGCATGTAACCCTCGGGGTTGAGCCAGCAACCCAGGTTCACGCCCTGTATGTAGAACGTGTCGCCGGTCTCGGTCAGTACGTACTCTCCACTCACATGCAGCAGCGGCATGCCGTTGTCACATACAGAGGTAGTCGTCCGCCCGCACGATGCGCAGCCAATAACCATCAGCGTACACAGGGTAATTGTAGTAAGCGTGTTCGATTTCATAGTGGAGTATATTCTATGTGTGTTTGTAGAGCATAATTTATGGCTCTTATTTTTTATGGCTCTTATTTTTCCACAGTCAGCAGTCGGCTGCCGTCTGCTTGCGGCACAATGCGTATATACACGGTGTCGTCCGGCAGGAGTGGCTCAATCTTTTCCGGCCACTCGATGAAACAGTAGTTGCCTGAATAGAGATACTCTTCCGCACCAAAATCCATTGCCTCTCGTATATCCTTCAGCCGATAGCAGTCGAAGTGATACACCTCGCCCGGGTAGGGTAGAGCCACGTCGTACACATTGACTATGGCAAATGTCGGGCTGTTTACCACATCGTCAGTTCCCATTTGTTCGCACAGGTGTTTGATGAACGTGGTTTTGCCGGCACCCATCTGACCTTCGAATGCAAACACGCGATGCGGTTCGGCATCGTGCAGTATGTTCAGAACATTCACCTCCTTTCCCTGCTCATCTAGCAGTTGAAAGGTGTCGTTTTCGCATTTTTTGATTGTATAAGTACTCATGTTTCTGCTTTTCGCGCAAATCTCAGCGCGTTATTTTTGACTGAAAGTGCTCGTAAAGTGCTGTGCCTCTTTTAGTTCCGAGCAATTGTATCCACTCGTCCAGATTGGCTGAACCAGCGCGCTTGACTGAGCCGAAATGTCGGATGATTTTTTGCCTTGTTGTGGCGCCAACTCCTTGAATATCATCAAGTTCGCTATGAATTTGTGCCTTGCTACGCTTCTTTTTGTGGTAGGTAATGGCAAATCGGTGCACCTCATCTTGTATGGCAGTCAGCAGTCGGAAAGTCTCACTCGTCACGGGCAGTCCGAACTCCATCGGAGGGAATCCGTATAACAGGGTCTGAGTGCGGTGCTTGTCATCTTTCTTCAGTCCGGCGATAGGTATGTCCAATCCTAGCTGATCGACAACAGCCTCGCGTATGGCATGCATTTGCCCGATGCCTCCGTCGGCTATGATTAGATTAGGCAATTCTTCGCCGTTGTCAATCATACGTTGGTACCGTCTCCTTACTACTTCACGCATGGTAGCATAATCGTCCTGCCCGACAACTTCTTTAACCTCAAATCGCTTGTAATCGCTCTTGCTGGGCTTGGCTTTTTTGAAAACAACGCAGGCAGATACAGCATTGGTGCCTTGTATACTTGAGTTGTCGAAAGCATCGATAGTCATCGGAATCAGCGGTAAACCGATAAGTTTCTGTAATTCGGTCAATATGCGAATTGCCCGTTGGTCAGGATTGAGTTTGTCGGCCTGCTTCAGCCTATCGGTTTTGTACTGCCGTACATTCTGTGCAGCCAGTTCAAGTAGTTTACGCCGGTCGCCACCGGTAGCGATATTGATGTGTATATCTTCTCCTACATAGTCCGGTATGAATGGCACCAGTATGTCTTTTGTCCGGCTCTCCAGTATATCGCGCAATGCTATTATACCGTAAGCCAGCAGTTGTTCGCGGCTTTCGTCCAGTTTTCGTTTGCACTCCAGCGTGCGACCTTGTACTATGCTGCCGTTATGTATGTGCAGCATGCTGATGTATATCTGGTCATCCTGTTCGTCGTAGCCAAACACGTCCAGTTCACCGATAGATGTGTTGGTGACGACGGTTTTTGATCGAAACTTCTCTACCAGCAAGTACTTCTGCTTGACTTGTTCCGCCTCCTCATATCGCATCTGAGCTGACAGTTGCTGCATTCTGTCCATCAGTTGACGGCTAATCTCATGCGCATCACCACGGATGATTTTCTTGGCTGATTGAATGTACTCGTTGTACTGATCATTGGTGGTTCGCTGTTCACATATGCCGCAACACTTGCGGATATGGTACTTCAGGCATACTTTGTATTTGCCTTTATCCACGCCATCAACCGTCATGGGTGTATTGCATGTACGGATTGGATAGAGATTGTGAATTAGTTCGAGCACTGTATCGGCAGCGTTGGCAAAGCTGTAAGGCCCGAAATACTCCCCACTGCGTTTATCCTTTTGCCGAGTCTTGAATATGCGCGGATACGCCTCTCGAGTGATGCAGATATACGGGTAACTCTTGCCATCCTTGAGCAGGATATTGTAGCGTGGCTGGTACTGCTTGATCAGGTTGTTCTCCAGCAGAAAAGCATCCTGCTCACTCTCCACAACCACGTACTTGATGTCTGCTATGTGTGCTACCAGCTGTCTGGTCTTGAGCGAGGTTTGATCCTTGCTGAAGTAGCTGCTTACACGTCGCTTCAGGTTCTTGGCCTTACCTACATATATCACCTCACCGGCATCATTTAGATGCTGGTACACGCCAGGTTGTTCGGGTATTCGCTGTAACAGGGAGGCTATATGTTCGGATTTGACGCTCACAACTTATTCGTCGACTTCAATACCCATCAAGCACTCGCAATTGATGCCTCTGTCGGCCAGGAATCGTTTGCCTTTCAGCCCCTCCAGTTCAATCAGACAGTTGGCATAAATCGTTTTTACACCCAATTTCCTGATTAGTTCTACTGCAGCGAGCATCGAACCGCCTGTGGCAAGTATGTCGTCGTGCAGCAATACTACATCATTAGGGCTCAAGGCATCCTTATGTATCTGCATAAAGTCGATGCCATACTCCTTTTCGTAACTTATTTCGATTGTCTCTGCCGGCAGTTTGCCTTGTTTGCGGATTGGCACAAAACCTGCACCCAGTTCGATGGCTACCGCGGGAGCGAGTATGAATCCGCGACTCTCGATGCCTACTACCTTGGTGATGCCTTTGCCGCGGTACATGGCAGTAAGTTCATCACGCATGAAGCGCAGTTCGTCAGGATCGCTAATGATGGTGGTGATGTCTTTGAATTGAATTCCCTTCTTCGGGAAGTCAGGCACGTTACGTACGTCCCGTTTCAGTTGTTCTAAAGTCATATATGTAATTGTCTATTTCTTTTGCGTAATGTTCCACGTGAAACATTTTGTTTAGGACGCTATGCTGACAGAACTATATCACCTTCCCATCAGCACCAGCAGTACGCTGATGTCATTAGGACTCACACCGGGTATGCGCGAGGCGTCGCCGATAGTCTTGGGTTGCAGAGCGGTAAGTTTCTGCCGTGCTTCGGTGGATAGTGATTGCAACTCGTTGTAGCGAAAATCTGCGGGTATCTTAATGGCATCCAGACGGTGGAGTTTGTCGGCAGCCATACGTTCGCGGGCTATGTATCCGCTGTACTTGATGTCGATCTCCACGCTGTCGATAATCTCATTCTGTCGGTCGGGTAGTGTGCCGATCAGCGTTTGCAGTGTACTGTCGATAGCTATGATATCGCGCAGTGTGATATTAGGCCGCATAAGCATCTCGCTGAGCGAGCCGTGAGCCGATGAGGCAGCGTAGCCCTGTTGCTCCAGCAGTGCGCGGCAGGCGGGGGTGGCCGACGAGGTGGATTGCAGGTGGGCAGAGATGCGTTGTTTGGCATCTTGCTTGGCAGTGTACAGGCGGTAGCGCTCGGCGTCAGCCAATCCCAAGTCATAGGATAGGGTGGTCAGGCGCTCGTCGGCATTGTCCTGACGCAGTAGTATGCGGTACTCGGCGCGCGAGGTGAACATGCGGTAGGGCTCATCCACACCTTTGTGCGTCAGGTCGTCAATCAGAACACCTATATAACTCTCATCGCGTGAGAGAACAAGCGGCCGTCCGCAATTGATGCTCTGGTGGGCATTGATGCCTGCAATGATGCCTTGACCTGCCGCCTCCTCGTAGCCTGTTGTGCCGTTGATCTGTCCTGCAAAGAATAGGTTGTGTACCAATTTCGTTTCGAGCGTGGCGTGTAATTGTGTGGGGTCGAAATAGTCATACTCGATGGCATAGCCTGGGCGATACATTACGCAATGTTCCAGCCCGCGCACGCTGTGCAGTGCCTCAAGTTGTATCTGCCAGGGCATTGATGAGCTGAACCCGTTTACATAATATTCATTGGAGTCCACGCCTTCTGGTTCCAGAAAGAGTTGGTGCTGATCCTTGTCGGCAAAGGTTACGATCTTCGTTTCTATGCTCGGGCAGTAGCGCGGACCGATGCTTTGTATCTGTCCGTTGTACAGCGGTGAGTCAGGCAGTCCGCGACGCAGTATGTCGTGGGTGTCGGGATTGGTGTAGGTGATGTAGCAACTCATCTGCTTGAGTTCGCGGCGTACGGATGGCAGGAAACTGAACTTCTGCTCTGTATTGTCGCCTTGCTGCTCTTGCATGGCAGAGAAATCGATGCTACGTTTGTCCAACCGCGCAGGTGTACCGGTCTTCATGCGATGCGCAGCAAAGCCCAGTGTCACGAGCTGCTCCGTCAGGCCTGTACTTGCTTTTTCTGCGATGCGACCGCCAGGAAGTTGTGTGCGCCCAAAGTGCAATAATCCCGATAAGAACGTTCCGTTGGTAAGTATAACTGCCCGTGCCTTGAACTGTACGCCCAGCCGTGTTACCACTCCGCTGACGGTAGGATGATTAGCATCGGGCGAGCTGCTATTTGATTGATTATCAATTAATAAGTGCACGACCTCATCTTGCCATATATATAAATTATCGGTTGTTGTGAGGCGTTTGATCCATTGCTGAATAAACTGCTTTCGGTCACTCTGGCTGCGCGGGCTCCACATAGCGGGACCTTTGCTCAGGTTGAGCATGCGGAACTGTATGGCAGAGCGGTCAGTTACGATTCCCATCTGTCCGCCCAGTGCATCTATCTCCCTGACAATCTGTCCTTTGGCTATACCTCCCACGGCAGGGTTACAACTCATCTGACCTATGGTATTCATATCCATGGTGATGAGTAGCGTGCGGCTGCCCATACGTGCTGCCGCCGATGCAGCTTCGCAGCCTGCGTGGCCTGCACCTACAACAATAATATCATACTCGAAATCTGCCATCTATTTTCTATGCCATTTCCACTCGCCGTTGTATGAGCCAGAGTTGACCAACCTCAGGCTCGGGGTGAATGCATTCTCATAGTAGTGTATCTCGTCAGCGCGGTTAGTCTGTTTGTTCCACAGTACACCGCAGATGTCGAATCGTAGGTTCTTGCTTATATTGTGATGTTTGACGTAGGCATTGCCGGCAATGGTCATGAACCGGCGTTTATGTTCGTCGACATACTGCTCGGGATTGACATCGGCAAAGGTGGTGGTACGTGTCTTGACTTCCACTAACACCAGATCCTGCTTGTTCTCGGCTATTACATCGATCTCAATGTTCCCCAAACGCCAATTACGCTCCACAATCTTGTAGCCGTGTCCGGTCAGATACTTGCATGTAGCATCTTCGCCGAGGTGACCTATATCGTTGTGGAGTGCCATCGGATAGTGCTTGATAGGGGTGTGCTATGCGCTACTTGCTGCGTCTGCGAACGAAGCGTTTTTTCTGTTCGCCTTCCGCTGGCGTGGCATTGATGAGCACTATAGCATCCTCCTGGGTCATATGTTCGACATCGGTGGATTTGGGTATACGATAGTTAGTCTCGCCCTGCTTGATATATGCGCCGTATCGTCCGCGCAGAACCTTGATCTCTCCCCAGTCATGTATTGGCAGTGCGGCGTTCTGCTTCTGCTCCACGAGTGCAACGGCGCTCTCCAGTGTCATGCTGAACGGATCGGTGCCTTTGGGCAGCGAAGCAAATGTCTTGCCTATACGTACGTATGGTCCGTACTTGCCGTCGGCTACAATCACATCATCACCGTTGTGGTCACCCAGAGTGATTGGAAGTGCCTGGTCGAACAGTTGCAGTGCCTCATCGAGCGTGATGGTGAATATTGACTGTCCTTTCTGCAGCGATGCAAATCGCGGTTTTTCGCCATCGTTGTTGCCTATCTGTACGCACGGACCGTTTTTGGTGATGCGCACCTGCACCTCCTCGCCGGTCTTGGGGTCAATACCCAGAGTGCGCCCGGCAATCTTACCGGACGGTACTTGGCTAATGAGCGGGTGGAAGGTTTTGTAGAATGAATCGACGACCTTTGTCCAGTCGGCTTTTCCCTCGGCTATCTTATCGAAGTTCTGCTCCTCTTTTGCGGTGAAATCGTAGCTAAGTATAGCAGGGAACTGCTCTACCAAAAAATCGTTGGTTATGCGTCCCAGATCCGTTGGCAACAGGCGTTGCGATTCGGCTCCTACATTCTCCTGTTGTTTCTTTTCTGCGATGACACCGTTCTTCAGTATCAGTGTGTTGTACGAGCGCTTCTTGCCGGTCACGTTGCCGCGTTGTACGTAGTCGCGTGCCTGGATAGTCTCGATGATGGTGGCATAGGTTGACGGTCGGCCTATTTCCAGTTCTTCCATTTTCTTGACGAGTGTAGCTTCGTTGTATCGTGCCGGTGCAGCGGTGAAACTCTCACGGCTGATACACTTGTCGAGTTTCAGCACATCGCCTTCAGCCATGGCCGGCATCAGCCCTGTCGCTTCCTGCTCGCTGTCATCGTCGGTTGACTGAACGTATGCGCGCATGAATCCGTCGAACAGCACTACCTCGCCGCTGGCCACGAACAGGTATGTTGATGCAGCAGTAGCAATCTCCATACGTGTCTGCTCCAGTTCGGCATCCGCCATCTGTGAGGCGAGTGTGCGCTTGCGTATCAGGTCGTACAGACGACGTTCATCCTCGTTGTTGCCCGCCGTGACATGGTTGATGTATGTGGGACGTATCGCCTCGTGTGCTTCCTGTGCACCCTTAGTAGTGGTATGGAAGTTACGTGCCTTGTGGTACTCGGCACCGTAGGTGTCGATGATCTGTTTCTTGGCCGTACCTATGGCGAGCGACGACAGGTTGACGGAGTCCGTACGCATGTATGTTATATGTCCGGCTTCGTATAGCGACTGTGCCAGGCGCATTGTTTTCGATACCGGGAAGTGCAGTTTGCGTGCAGCCTCCTGCTGCAGGAGCGAGGTGGTGAACGGTGCTGCAGGCGTGCGACGTACGGGACGTTTCTGTATGGATTGGATAGTAAATGTAGAATTGGCACAACTCGTCAGGAACTCGCGTGCCTCCTGCTCTGTAGCAAACCGGTGGTTCAGTTCGGTGTGCAGTGTTACCTTGTCGCCCTGTCGGTCCTTGCCGGTGAAGTCGGCTGAAACCTTGTACTGTGCAGTGGGAGTGAACTGTTCGATCTCTCTTTCGCGTTCTACCACCAGTCGTACGGCTACCGACTGCACGCGTCCGGCGCTCAATCCGGCAGAAACTTTGCGCCACAGTACAGGACTGAGTTCAAAGCCTACTATACGATCCAGCACGCGGCGAGCCTGCTGGGCGTTGACAAGGTTATAATCGATGTCACGCGGATGGGCAATAGCGTCCTTGATAGCCGTTTCGGTTATCTCGTGGAAAGCTATACGATGCGTGTTGGCTTGCTGAAGTTTGAGCACCTCTTTCAGGTGCCATGCTATGGCTTCTCCCTCGCGGTCCTCATCGGAGGCAAGCCAGACTGTATCAGCCTTGCCGGCTTCCTTGCGGAGCGTATCAATCAGATGCAATTTGGAGGGTTCGAGCACGTAGTTGGGGGTATAACCGTGCTCAAAATCGATACCGATATTGTGTTTGCCTGTACCTTCGATGTCGCGGATATGTCCTTGCGACGACAGTACGCGGTAGTCTGAACCGAGAAACTTTTCAATCGTTTTGGCTTTCGCCGGTGACTCTACAATTACTAAATTTTTACTCATTATATCAAAAAACAAGAAATATAAAGAAGTGCTTTTACGCAAGGTGCCTTCTTTACAAGCGGCTGCAAAGGTACAATAATTTTTCTAAAAAAGCAAATACTTTTCGATTTTTTTGTTTTGTTTGTCGAAAATTCGGAATTGTGCAACATTGGTGTAACTTTGTATGGAGTTAGCTCTGTCATTTCTGCGCCTGCTTCCCCCAGGGCTGACACCACTTGTTGTGTTTCTCAAAATCACTATTTGTTGTAATCCTGAAATTTCCATTGTGCCGAAAGGCGTGTTATACGTGTATCGGTATATGCATTCTCCGCCATCAGGAGCATAGCTTCGGACTCCATCAGTTCGCTCATTGTTCCCAAGCATGCGGTAGAAAGGACTATTCGTTTTTCATCTCCTGATAAATCATAGCTCGGACAAAATTGTCGAAGCGATGGTAACGCTTGCGTTTGCCGTTGCTATCGAGCGGTGCTTGCGGGTCGGCATGTTTGCGCAATTGTGCCTGAAAACGTTGGCGGAAATTATCAAGGCGCGCACGTTGTTCGTCAGTAGGTTCAGTATCTGACTTGAGCAAGCCGAGCAAGGCTGTAGTGCGTTTGGCAGCCTCGCCAAAATGCCTCAGGTGAGCGAGTTCGGCTCCGGTAGGTGGGTTGCGTTTGTAGTCGCGGGGATTAGAGACGATATATGCCTCGGTAGGACAAGTATGTACATCGATGCCATACGTGTCGTGCAAGTGTTTTTGCCGTTGGACGAACTTGTGGTTGCTGTCAAGCGCACCAGTCATGTTGTCAACGGGAATTTCATAAACGATTTTTGCCATACGGGTAAAGTTTTGATTTGTATCGTGATACGGGTGTTGTTGCGATGTGTTAGTAGTGTGCTTTAATAGGGACGTTGCAGGTTACATAGACGTTACTGGACGGACACGTGTGTGTGTGTGAGGTGTCCCCCAAAAGTTGGACAGGGTTAATAAATATTGTTAATTGTTTGTAT
>SAMEA3663077__coassemble_246_pt1 | contig 23424 bp, 12 predicted proteins | sample SAMEA3663077__metabat2_high_PE_010 | metagenome-assembled genome bin SAMEA3663077 (sample SAMEA3663077) | pig gut metagenome | biome: pig gut; feature: pig-associated habitat; material: faeces | place: France | collected 2012
AAGTCCAGTTGTACGGACGCGCTCAAATATCCTTTATCCCCGAGGATGGTGCATCAAGTTCCCGATTTCCGCAATCTTCGTCGGCAGCGCACCAAGGTGTAGCCAATAGCGAGGATGAGAAGGCAACCGATAGAGTCGCCTACGGGAGTGGGGTTAGGTATCACGCCGGTTCCGCCACCTGGGCGGTTCAGACGCTTGATGGGTTGTTCTGCACCGATGGTGGCGTATTGGTAGGGTGTCTGTGCCACCCCTGCTCGGTCGCATTGGCTAAGGTACATGTCCGCTGTGAGGAAGCTTTCCTCCTGCCTCCCCGCAATGCTTGCGCCCTCATGGCTACCATAGTACCCTATCGGCGTATTATCCCTGCCCATCACATCGTTCGTGCGTGGGGTGGAGACCGCCATGCCACCGCTGCGATAGGCAGAGGTAGAGGGAAAAACAAAGGGCGTTATTGAAGCATCACTTTGCATATACGAACTCCTTTCGTGGTGGTGATATCTATGAGGTATGCTCCTGCCGGCAGCGGTAGGGTAGCGGTATGCGCGTTCTTGACAAATAGGGATTGAACCATGCGCCCCACGAGGTCGTAGGCACACACTTGCTGCATGGGGTAGTTGCAGAGCAGGCTCACTGTTTGGTTACCGTATATGAGTTGCACCTCTATGTCCGTTCCCGCCGCCACATCGTTCATATCGGTGGGCACATTCGGCTCTGTGGGGCGTTCGTCGCTCTCTTCCTGCGAGAGGAGGTAGTAGCGCAAGGTGTTGGCTTGCGGGGTCTCAATGTCAATAAACATACCGTCGTGGAGCAGGGTAGCCGTGTGGTGGATCGTGTCGCAGAGATAGACAGGTGCAGCGAACTGTCCCGTGATGTTCACTTGCAGGCGCGTGGTCTGCTCGGGCGTATAGCCGTTGCCGTATTGGAAGAGCAGGGGCAGGCAGGTGAGTTGTTGTCGCATGTCCACCGAGAGGGCATGCTGATGGTCAAGGACGTATAGGTTCAGCGGCGTGGTGAAATAGCCGTTGTCCTCCGTGCCGGCGTTGGACGCCATGAGCAGCAGGTCTTCCCCATCCACTACCTCGTTGGATGCCATCGTGTGCTCGCCGATGCGCACGGTGGAGCGGTAGGTGCCTTCGTAGCGGAAAGGCGTGGAGGCGGTCAGGGTGAGCAGTGCACTCGCTTGACTCCGTGCTTGCACGCGCGCGGGGTTGCCGCTCGGAGCAGCTGCGCTCTGAGAAGGCTGAATGGTGAGCATGTCGGCGGATAGCGTAATGGTAAGTTCGCGCTTCGTGTCTCCATCGGCAGTCCTGACCATCACGCCTTCGGTGGGGGCAAGGAAATAGTTCTTCTTTTCGGTGGGCGTGAGCATACCATAACCCTCGAGCGTGGTGCTGAGCGGGCTCCATGCGTCGCCGTTCTTGTAGTAGAAAGTACCGCTTAGACTGCTGTTTTCGGCTAATAGTTTCCGCATGTCGATATATGCCATGGTCGGATTGCCGAAAGCGAAGTACTCAGATGCGGTTACGTTGGTCAGGGTAATCTGCATTGTGCCATTCGCTTCAGGGGTAAAAGCTAACTTACCGATGTTCGCCATATTGCGCGGGATGTTCTCGTAGTAGGGCGATTGGGTGCCGTTCTCGTAGTAGTAATAGTAGGCATTGTCGGGTCTCGGCAGTCGGATAGTTGCCTCTGTTGCCGCATCATCTCCGCGCCAAAGCATCATAGAGAAGGCTTGTCCCGTCTTGAGCTGCTCTGCCAAGGTGTTGAGCACGTTGCTCCAACCCGTGGATGCCACCGTCGCTTCGGGGGTGTTGAAAGTGCCGCCATCGGGGTTGAACATCTCGTAACTGCGGCTGTAGGTGGAGATATACGAGGTGTTGTACGTGCGGTTGGTCTCGCCCGATTTGGGCGCAAAGGGCTGCGAGTCGGAGCCGTCGATGTAAAATGCCATATCGCCGGAGAAGGTCTCTTGGATGGGCGTGGAGACGATATACCATTGTTGGGCAGTGAGCGTGATATCGGCAAAGGCTTTTTGGTATTCCAACAACTGCTGTTGCCCGAGTTTCGCGCCCGATTGGAAGTAGATAGCGTTGCAGGTAGCCGCTTGGTAGAAAAGGTCGTAGCGGTTGATGCTGTCCGGCGTGGTAGAGATGATAGGGTAGAGCGAGTCGTGGGGGAGCGCAGGGATGATGACGTTGCTGTGCGCTTGCGGCACCATGCCTTTCGCACCATGGACCGGATTGCCCATGGCATCTACTGCCGTCCAGTTGGCATCGTCTTGCCAGCGGTTTTGGCTATTGCGCTGCGGGGTCCACAGCAGGTGGTCAGGCGTGATAGCGAGCGTGAAGTAAGAGGTACCTACGGGGCAGGTGTTCGCCGAGTCAGAGGAAGTTCCTTTGAGCGAGGTCAAAGGAATGCGGAAGGTGTATTCATAGCCGGCGCGCGGCGTGAAGAAGGTCTTTCCTTCGGGGCAGAGGGCTGCCGCCACGGGGGTCAGATAGCAGGTATCGTCCGTCTCCTTGTAGTAGGGCACCGTAGCACCTCCCGAGAAGTTGTATTTCTTGTCCGGCTCGTAGGCAAACCAGTGCTTGTCGGGGTAGAAGTTGGGGTCGGTGGACGAGGCAAGCGTGATCGTATCGGGCAGGATCACCCCTTTGCGCTCGTGCATGGGCAGTGCTATCGTTTGCGTGCGGGCTTGCCCCTGACCTAAACGGATGCGTGTGGGCTTGTCGAGCAGTTGCTCCGGCAGTTGGTCGGATGGGGTCTTGCCGATGCTTAATGTATGTTCGGGGGCTTCCGGGGCGGTGATGTTCACGATAGAATGGGTATAGCACATGTCTATCGGATTGCCGTTTTCGTCGTACACACTCCCCACAATGGGCATCACGGCATAACGTATGCGGTTGCCCGGGCGGATGTAGATGCTCGTGTTCAGGTTGCCCAAAAGCAACTCGCCGCTCATGCAGAGGTCGTAGATGATCTGGTAATCTTTCTTGTCAGAGCATTGGTTAATGTCTATGGCTGCCAGCTCGGTTACGAAGCGGTTGGAGTTGCTCTCGTTTTCTCTGCGCAGGTCGTGCACCAGCGCGGTTTCTATCTCTTTGAAGAAGTATCCGTGTCCGGCAGTGCTGTCGGGGTGCAGGGCTTTGGAGCGCCATGTCTCCAAATCAAACATATCTTCTTCGGTTGCGTCGCTGTTGGTCAGCAGCAGCCAGTCGTTCATCGCCTTACCGGTGTGGGTAACGGGATTGCCGGTGGCGGGGTCGATCGCTACCATGTTCACATTGACCGAGAGGTTGAACTCTTCGTTTCCGCAGGTGGTCGGCTCGAAGTTGGCTTGCGGCTCGCCGTCAATCGCCAGCTGGAAGGCATTGCTGACAAGGAGAGGTGAACGTAGTGCGCAGATGGTGCTACTCAGGTCCTCTACGCCGTATGCTCCCCGCACCTCGTAGTTTTGTGCCGCGGTCATCTCCGCCTCGTGTACGATATATAGTATCCAGCGAGTCTCCCGAATCTCCGGATTTTCGATATTGCCGACTTCTTCTTTGACGAATCCCATGCAGGTTGATTGGTCTTCATCGTATTTATCCATAAGGGCGGAAAGCGAGCTGAATATAGCGCCATCGGGTGGCATGTTGCGTTGGGGAATGGCAATGGTACCGTACTCTTTGCTTGGCGTCTTCCCTTCGGCGGTGCAATAGGCAGGGGAGACCGCTACGGCAGTATCGTTAGTGTTGTCCCAAACCTGATAATACAATGTATCGCCCGAGATGTCCTCTTTCGAAGCCTCATAGTCCATGCGCACGATGGCTTTCACGGAGGTGGCGGAGCAGTCGGTGGAGGCTTGGTAAGCATCCAGCGGCACTTCGTTGGCATAGATGACAATGTCATCCAGCACGAAGTCGTTACCCATGCCGGTGGGGGCAAAGTCATAAACGGCTATCTGGTAGTGGTCGTAGTCTTTGGTCAGGTCTATCTCGAAGTTCACTTGATACCAAGTGCCCTGCTCATAGCCGTCTTTATCTATGGTGTTGTTGCGTGGAATCTCGCCTGTCATAAACTCCGTAACGCCATGCCATTCCCGCTCGCCCGTGTACCGTCCGCGAATCTCAAACTTGAGCGATGGGTTGGCATAAGAAGGGTATAAGCGGTTGTTATTGTTGAGGTTGCCTATCCATGCCGAACAGAACATCTTTTGCCCTGAGCAGAGACGTTTGTCCACATTGAGCATAGTCATCAAGCCGGGACGAGACGGTGCATCCGTCATCAACATATAGCCCTCCGTTACGCCCGAACGATTCTCAAAAGTGGCGAAATAGTTTTTCGAACCCATATCTTTTGTGGTGTTCACAAGACCATACTCGCCACGGTGAGGGTAGCCCGTTGTGCGACAACCTGTTACCGAGCTGATTCCACAAGATGCAGGGTAGTAGAACCCCGAGGAACTTTCCTCCCAACCGAGCGGAGTGGTGTAGTAGGTTAGCCTCTCTTGTTCATGTTGGTCAAAATCGAAGTCCTGCTTCGAGAGTACGATATAGTGCTCCTGAATCTTCTGGTCGCTGATGAGTGCCACTCCGCTCTCGTCTTCCGCCCAAGGTCCTACTTGGCTTTGCGGCATAAAGCTTACCTGCCAACGCACAATCTTGTAGCCCTGCTGGATACCATCCGTTATGCTTAGTTCGTCGGGATATGCGCATAGCATGTGGGTCATTTTTACCGAGTTGGTGCCGTCATAGTGGTAGTATGGATTGTCTTGGCTCAGGGGCGGAAAATGCATATAGTCGTTCTCTTTGTCCCATGAGTAGTGGGGGGAGTCGAGATCTATCTCATAGTACTCACCTCCCACTTGCACAATGCGGTGCACCTTCATCGTGTTGTTCACATCGGTGGTGTCCCCCACGCGATGGAAGCCGTTCACGTCTTTGTAGATATAGCAAAGTTGGCTCTTGTACGAGTAGTTATGTGCGTGATACGCTTTGGTGAGCGTTAGGCTCTGCTCCGCGGGCGCGATAATATTGTAGTCTTCCAGCCATTGTCCTTTCGGTCCGTGACAGGTTTCCATCTTCGCTGCCATCGAGTCCGCATGTATCAGCGTCCATATCTGCCGATAGGAGAGGGTGGGCTCGTAGATATAGTAATTGAGCGTATAGTCGGTATGCGTCTTATCCCATATCGTGTCTCGCACCTGTGTGTTGAAGTTTGTGCCATAGTCGGCGTAGTTAGCAAACTCGCCGGCGAAGCGGTGTACGCCTGTCCAGTTGTTCGGGATGCGCAGCCGAACACGGGCGGCGGGGGAGAAGGCATCCATATCTACTCTCGTTTGCCCCCATGCCGTGCCGTAGATACCTTGCGAGAACTCGCCGGAGCCGATGGTATGCAGGTTCTCAGCCTGATTATTCTCCCCTTTATAGCAGATATAGTCATCGGGGAAAGAGGCGATGCTGTCGGGGATGCGCGTCAGTTTGTCGTAGTCGTACCATAGTTGCCAACCGGGAATATGCCGCTCGCGGGGGTGGAGATAGATATACTCGTCAGCACCCGGGATGTAATAGAGAGTCTGCTCTTGGGTATGCACTTGTTGCAGCCCGCGCTCGTCATACTGATTGTTGGCAATACCCTTGTTGCGCACCAGCAGGTCGCTGTTGGTATCGGTGAAGCGCGATGACTGCGTAACCGAGATGCTGTACGAGGTCATCAGTTCCCCGCCATCATTCTCTACGTCTTTATGGAAATGCGTGATGATGAGCTGTGCTGCGCGGTCGAAGCCGAGTGTGTTCTCCTCGGTCGCTTGCAGGCGTAGGATATCATTAGAGAGAGTGAGGCGCAGCCATGTGGCTGGCGCGCCTGTCACGTTGTCCACTGACTGCACCGTGAACGACTCCGTATTTGTGAGGTCCACTGCCAAATCATGGTCTTGGAGCGGATCGCCTATGTAGGTGATACGGGTGTTGTTGTACGAATAGTAGCGCTCCCATTGGCGGAAGTGATGCCCGCTCACGATACCTTGATAGGTCGTGTCGGTTTGGTTGTAGCCGAAATGGATGGAGTGCAATTCATCATCGCTCCCTGCTTTCTTGCAGTGGAGTGTAACATGGTCGTTGTCAAAGAGATAACTCGTGCGACGAATCAATGCCTCGCGACGCGTATATCGAATGGTGTCCACGCTCACCGTGCAGAGGATGGAGTCCACATAGTCTGCATACTTGCCCTGCACCTTGTAGTTCTCCAGCAGCACATCTTTGGGCGTAACGGAGATAACCACTTTACCTTGTGTAGCTGTGCTTTTTGCAGACTCTTTCTGCGAGAGCGTGAAAGCGGATTGCGTAGGGAAACGAGTGGTGGCGGAGAAGGTAGTGATGGTATCTGGTCGGCTTACAATCAACTGACTCCAACTGCCGGAATTGTCGTGAAGATAGAATGTTTCTTCGTAGTGTTTTGTAAAGAACAGGGTCAAGTCTTGCTTCCCATCCGGGTCTTTCTTATAAACTGCAGCGGGCAACGGGTAGGCTTTATCGTCAATAGTGCGCGTAGTGAGCGTGTCGTAGATAAGATATGACTCTTCGGTGGATGCCAAGGTATTCATCTTTAGGTATTCTCTTTTCCCGATAGAGCCGGTCAGCAAGTCAAGAGTACCTGCGGGTTCGGCGGATGTCGTCCAAAGGGAGTTTTCGGTGTCATAAGTAAGGTAGTGCTTCCCTTCTGTACCTTGGTAATAGATACGATAATCCTCATCCAAATTCCAAACGTTGCTGCTGCTCTTTTCTGTCAAGATTGCGAGCGAACCATCGCTTTGGCGACACAGATAATGACCGGTGAGGTAGTTCTTGAGGAAGAATTGAGCATCGTTATTCCTTTCCAGCACCCATATGTCGTTTGTGTTTTTGTTGATGATAGAGGTGGTGAACCCGTTAATATTCACGATATTTCCTTTGTCGTCCTCTGCGATGATATGGCTTGTACGTTGGGGTGCAGTGCTGCTTGGAGACCAGTTGCGGATGATGACGGTATCGCCGATAGCAGGCGTACGCCATACGGCAATGAGGTTCATATTGCCTGTGGGGTAGATAGTCTGTTTGTTCCGGTAGGTAACCTGTTTGTTTTTCGCCTGTGTACGATCGGTTGCCCAACCGATGAAGTAGCGCGAAGCATTCTTCGGATTCCAATTATTAAAATAGTTGACGAGCGTATAGGCTTCTCCCGAGCGCACAGTGGCTGTCTTCACAGAATCCGACGTGCTGACGCTTCCGTTGGCGAAGTAACGAATCTGCACGGTTTTGTCCCATTGTGCATAGAGCGTGAGATTGCCGCTTAGTCGCAGCTGTGTCCCGTCTTCGTAGAACACCTCCTTGCCTTCGGGGTCGGTAGCCCAGCCGCGGAACTGCATGTTTTCAGCTATGTGGCTCCACGAGGGCGTGTCTGTGCGGAACTCGCGGAAGCGGCGTAGGGTATAGTCGCGGTGGATAAAGCCCTGCTCTTGGCGAGTCTTCGAGGAAGCACCGATATTCTCGTGGTAGGTGACGGTGCATGTACGTTCCCATACGGCATAGAGGTCGATGTTCTTGCCCATCGTGATGACTTGTCCGCCGGCGTTGTAGAGCATCTTCCCTTGCGACGTAAGCGACCATCCGACGATGGCGGAATCGGGCTTGTCGTTTGCCCATTCCGCACAGGAATCCACGCTGTGAACATGAGTCTCAATGGTATATTGCTGCTTTTGCACCTTGTCGCTCGGATTCAGGTTACGGTGCAGCGTGATGGTGTCGCGCTTAAGCCATTGCGCATAAAAACGAAGCCGAAGTGAGTCGTTCTGCGTGAGCCGTTTCACGGTGGTCTCGTCCAGTTGTTTCGTCTCACCGGCTTTGACGGTCAGTCCCATGCCGTTGGGATCGGTATCCCAGTTCTTGAACACAAAACCCTCCCGCTCCCACGGGCATTCGGGTGCCTCAAACAAGGGGTGCTCGATGCTTAGGTAGGTTGTGTCGTTTGTAAAGTTTCCAATGGACACATTGTTGGCATTGGGGAGAATACAAGTGAAGATATAGGGCACAAAGTGGGTGTGCATATTGCCCTCGCAGGAATCCTCTTCCAATCGGAAGATACCCGCACGCCCTGCGTATTGGGCTGCAAGATGATCATCATGGAAAGTGGTGGTGCTGCTTTTCTGCGGCATCTGCTCCATGGCAGTGTTCTCCGAAACGCCTTTCGATACACCGCCTTCGGTGCGGTAGGAGGCTACGGTTTGCTCAATAGAGCCGGGACCTGCCTGCTTGTTGAGGTGAATACGATAGTTTTTCCCCGCGGTGGACGGAAGGTCGGTTATCATCTCCGTTTCCCATAAGCCCGCGCGCTTCTCTGTGAAGGGCAGGAAATAGCCGCTGTCGTTCAGAATAACCTTGTCATAGATAAGCGAGTAGCCCACGGGCGCGAAGCGGAGGTCGTAGTTGGATTTCGCGCTCGTAGTGTCAATACTGAGTGTGCCTCGGGCACCCTCAGCAGAGCCTACGCTGCGCACATCGCAATCCTGTGCGGTAATAGGCAACCAACCGAAAGACCAACCCTGAGATATGCCGTCTTCTTGCTTCCCTTTGCCTACCCATAGATGCGGCGTGCTATTGTCTATGCTCGCAGGCAGGGTGAAATCGGAGATAGTCCAACGCCCGTTGCTTTGTTTCTTAAATGCCCAGAGCCCGTTACCATCTGCCTCGCCATACACATTGAGCACATACGGCAGCAAGAAGCGGAGTTTCGGCTGATTTGGGTCGCGCAAGTCTAATTGCAGCGTGCAGGGGATGGCATTGTTCACCCGAATCGTAGCCGCATTGGCTCCGGTGATAAAAAGATTGTCGCTACCGTCGGTAGCAAGGTTTTCGTTGTAGCCCCATGTATCCGTATTCTTAGAAGGATACCGCTCCGACAGCAGGCTTATCTCCACCTCCCCGCTTCTGTTCGCCATGCTCGGGGCGAGCGTTAACTGCGCTTGATATATGGAAGGTGTATTGGTCTCCGTGAAACGCGCGGTGGCGTTGTTTTTTCCATACTGCACCTGCCATTTCATATTCAGCGCGTACAAATCCACCATCGTACCTTTCAATCCTCTGTATATGCTCTTCTCAGCGTAGGTCGTCCCGCTACCGTCCGCTTCCGTGTTCCAACCGAGGAAATCATAGCCCGTCGGCACGGTTAGCAGCGCAGCTGTGCGGCTGAGCACAACGGCGGTATCTTGTTGGCGACTCGTTGTATAGTACGTGGTATTAAAACTTGTTTTCTCTTCCAGGAAGAGATTATCCTGCCGAATCAGTTTTCCGTCGCCATCGTGGTAGGAGAGACACTTTACCGTGCGTCCCGTACCTGTATCCCAAACAAAAATCATCGAACTCTCCTTGCGGAAGGAATGGCAGTAGTCGCCTTCGTTCATCCGCTTGAGCACAGGGGTATTCGCATCCTCCCATACTACATCCAAGTTATAATAGAATCCCGTCTCAGGGTCTTTCTCTATCAACCATATACGGTCATACTCATAGCAAGTGGCATTGTATCCCACATATCCCACATCGAACTTAAAGACATGAAACGATGCTTTTTTGCCCGTACTATTATTGACTAACTGTCCCTCCGCACCCAGCGACGCCTTGTCCCCGCTCTTGCCGGTAAAGGTCAATTGAAACATCCCGTTAACTTTCGTCCCGCTCAACTGCTGAGGTTGAGTTTTGGGGTCGTAAGGAGCAAACTGCAAACGATCAGCTGAAGCATTGTAGGTCATTAGAAACACCTTGCCGTCCGAACGAACACAACCAAAGTATTTACCGGTAATGTCGTGCGTGTGATAGTTGTAGAAACCAACCCGATAGTTGATAGGCAACCGATAGGCAATAGTTGCTTGTACATTTTTGGCTGCCGTTTCGTTCGCTTGCTCACTCGTCAGCCCACAAGGCTCCTCGCCGTACAACGGAGAGAAACCAATGCCGATAAATAGCCAAAGAATAAGGATGAAAATGGAGCGGAAAGATATATAGTTATTCATCAGGATAAAGTACAATGATTAAGAATTTATGTAGTATGATTATTAAAAAAAACGCATAATTTGCTGTTATTCAGTATGATTAAACGCCCCTCCATGATGCTAATGGAGAGGTATTTTTCATAGTCTAAAAAGTCAAATGTTCGAACTTGTTTAAACGGGGCTAAAGATGCCACTGGCGCTTCTCAAACATTTGACGCTGCAAAGGTACTGCAAATTTCTCAAATATACAAGCATTTGCTTGATTTTTTGTAAGTATTGTGTTTCTTGACAAGTTAATTTTGCAATCCAAAGAAGGAATCATGTCAAAATGTACAATTACAACAGATTAGTTAATAGGGAATAGTTAATCCGGTCTATAGGTCATTTTAGGCAGAAATATCAACAGAAACAAGTAAAAAATGCATTTGGGGACAAAATTGGGACAAAATTGGGAAAATTTTCCCGAACATTCCCAAAATTTTGCAGTACCTTTGCACTCGCATTCGGCAAATGGTGCTCACAGATGCCGCCCTGCGCCATCCGATGCGACCGCCTTGCTGAACGCGAGAGCACCCATATCCGCATGGCTGATCGCGCAGTCGGTCGCAACCGACAAAAGCATACAGCGAAGCAGATCGTTCGAGCCCCGCGACAAAAGAAAACAAACAAAGAAAAAGAACCAAAAAGAAAATAAAAAAAGAAATAAGCCCAATTGTCCTATTGTCCAATTGGTCTAATTAAATAGGACTACCCTATAATCCCTACTTGGACAATCGGACAATTGGCAATCGGACAATTGGACTAATTAAAAATTTTAATTCAAATGGACTTTAATCAATCATACGCAGAGTTCTGCAATACTATTTGGACATATTTCGAACAGGGCCGATACGGCAACCGCAAGTCGGCTACGTATCACGTTTGGACTCAACAGTCCCCGGCAGCGCGGGCGTTGATGCGGCAATACCTGGAGAGCAACGGCGCACCGAACAAGAATCCGTATTTCTGGGTTCAGGATTTCGGCGTACCCGCAGCCCACGAACTACAACGGCGCACGGTCTTTCCCTGACGAGCCGCTCGTCCGCGCTATCTACAACGGCACAGGCGGACTTTATACCCGCCGCGAAGCCGAACTGTACGGCATGGAGATAAAAGGCGATTTTTGCTAACCATGGCAGAGGTCATTTTCCATCCCGATCAGCCCGTGCAGGCGTTGTCCGGTAGTTATGGCGAGGCTACGTTTCGCACGCTGCCCGACGGACGAACGGTCAACAATTAGCAACGATTTTCGACAATTGCGAATGATGGGGATTTTTAGTAACCAAAAACGCGGCGGTATAGAACTGGGCGGCGGAATACCGCCGAAACTGAACACCGCTGCGCTTACTCGGCGGGACAGCGCCGAGCACTAAACGACTGACAGACACAAAGCATACGGATGACTGCGCTGGTTTCTATGGGGACCCATGGATTGGTTCTCGTAAATATACGAGAAAAGGGGAAATCGCAGGGAGATCGACCAAGCATGGTCGATGCATGGCGGCTCGGAGAGCCGTTGTCCGAATCCTATTCGGACGTAATGGACGAAGAAAGTATGGTGTGCCATCGATGAGAGTACGGTAAAACCTCGGGGAAGTTGGACAAATCGCCTTCGGCACTCGGCGCTACAGATGACGCTCGGCGCCATAAAGGCGACGCCTGCTTCCGCTCTCCCCACCGCAAGCAGCCTTTAGCTTGGCTTGCGTCGGGGACCCCGGGTAATCCCTAACCAGTAACGCGTGCCTCCGCTCTCCCCACCACAACATTTGCATGTTGCGTAGGGGACCCTTTTCCCGAAGAAAAAATATAGCTGAAGCTATTCTTTTTTTAGTAGCATAGCACCTGCCCTTATGCGAGCATAAGCAGGCACTCCTGCACAAAAAATGCACTTCCGTGCAATTTTTCTTCGGGGAGATTTGCAAATGTGCATTTTTTTTTGTACCTTTGCACCGAAATAATCGTAACTGAATAACGCTGACAGAAGATAGACCGCTGCGCTGACAGAATAAATATATTTAGATTATAAACAATGAAAACAAGAATCATTTGCGTGCTGATGGCAGTACTGACAGCAGGGCTGTGCGCCTGCAATGGGGGCAATGACCCGCAACCACAACCGTCAACCGACTTCGACAAGATGATCGGCACCTGGACACTGAACTCCTACACCGAGAAATGGGTGAACATCGACGCCAACCAGGTCGAGAAAGACCGCACGGTGAACCACGGCTCACTCACTATCCAAAAGGTGACAGACGACAACGAATCGTACTACACCTACACCGAGAACTTCGTGAACGAAAAAGGGACAGAGTACAGCGGACAGATAGAGATCACCGACGGCTGTATCACCCTCTGCGCCCCCGAAGGGTTCATACGAGACGACGGAGCGGACACCTACTACTTCAGCGTGACCTTCCCCGCCGAGGGTAAGATGGAGTGGACGTGCAGTATAACCAGACGGCACATCCAGAACAACGACGAACACAACGACAAACGCGACGCTAAGGGAGTGTTTACGAAGAGCTGAGGCTGGAATTTGCATAAGTCAGTTTTTTTTGTATCTTTGCACAGTTAATCAACAATACAAAGACGAACACCCTATAGTCCGCACATGGCACGACGCAACGGAGCACCCCTGAAAGCCGACGAGTTAGGCACGGAATCCATCCGCAGCCTGCTGATTAAGTACGCGCTGCCGGGTATCATAGCGATGACCGCCAGTTCGCTGTACAACATTGTGGACTCCATCTTCATCGGTCACGGATGCGGTGCGCTGGCGTTGTCGGGTCTGACGGTAGCCAAGCCGTTCATGGACATCTGCGCAGCCTTCGGCACGCTGGTAGGCGTTGGTGCAAGCACACTGGTGGCTATCAAGCTCGGCGAGAAAGATTACAACACCGCCGGACGCATACTGGGTAACGTCATCCTGCTCAACGCCCTGCTGGGCGCACTGGTGATGATCATTGGTCTGATATGGATGGAGCCTATCCTGTACGCCTTCGGGGCCAGTGAGGCTACTATCGAATATGCGCGCGAGTACATGGAGATCATCCTGATTGGCAACATACTCACGCATATCTACTTCGGGCTCAACAGCATGCTCCGCTCCATGGGACACCCGCGCACATCGATGGTGGCAACGATAGTGGCGGTGTTCATCAACATCGTGCTTGACCCGGTATTCATCTTCGGCTTGGATATGGGCGTGCGCGGTGCAGCACTGGCTACTATCGTATCGCAAGCGATAGCGGTGCTGTGGCAGATGACCATATTCATGAACCCGAAGGAGATCATACATTTCCACCGAGGTATATGGCGTCTGGACGCTGCCATCACCAAGCGGGCACTGGCTATCGGCTTGTCGCCGTTCCTGATGAACATAGCGCATTGCTTCGTGATCATCATACTCAACAACCAGTTCAAGACCTACGGCGGCGATATGGCTATAGCCTCCTACGGCGTGATCAACCGATTTGTGTTCGTGTTTGCGATGATTGTGATGGGCTTGAACCAAGGCATGCAGCCTATAGTCGGCTACAACTACGGTGCGCGGCAGTACGACCGTATGCTGCGAGCCTTTGAACTGACGGCAGTCTGTGCCACGATAGTCATGGGCTGTGTGTTCCTGCTCGGAGAGTGCGTGCCGCGATGGATGGTGCTGCTGTTCACGCACGACGAGTTGCTGCTCGCGCAAACGATTCTGCCGATGCGTATACTCGCCTCGTCGATGTTGCTCGTCGGCTTTCAGATGGTGGCAGGCAACTTCTTCACCTCCATCGGTATGGCCGGCAAGTCGATCTTCCTGAGTCTGACGCGGCAGGTGCTGTTCCTCATCCCGCTGGCGCTGCTCATGCCTGTCTTGTTCGAACCCGAACCAATCATGGGCGTATGGTGGAGCATACCGGTGAGCGATACCGTCTCCGCCATCGTTGCCGCCGCAATGATCTGGGCGCAAGTGGGGAAATTCAAGAAATCATAAATTTGGAATAATAATGAAAAAACTTTTGACTCTTGGCGTTTTACTCGCCGCATGGACAACTGCGTTTGCCTGCACCAACTTCCTGGTGGGCAAAGACGCTTCCGCTGATGGCAGCACAATCATCTCGTACGCTGCCGACTCCTATTCGTTATACGGATACTTGCATTTCTCGCCTGCAACCGATTACCCGGAGGGCGCTATGCGCGAGATTATCAATTGGGACAATGGCAAACCTCTGGGCGCCATTCCCCAAGTGCCGCATACGTACTCCGTAGTAGGCAACACCAATGAGCACCAGCTAACCATAGGCGAAACAACCTGGGGCGGACGCGCAGAACTATGGGATACCGTAGGTATAGATTACGGTAGCCTGATCTACATCGCTCTGGAGCGCTGCAAAACGGCTCGTGAGGCTATCGAGTGTGTGACATCGCTCGTACGCGACTATGGCTATGCCAGCGAGGGCGAGACGTTCTCCTTTGGCGATCCGAACGAGGTGTGGATGATGGATCTGATAGGCAAAGGCCCCGGCGAGAAAGGTGCCGTATGGGTAGCAACGCGTATTCCCGACGACTGTATAGCAGCACACGCCAACCAGGCTCGCACGCAAGGCATACCTGCACCTACCAGGGCTGCTGCCAAGAAAGCCAAAAAGACCGGCGTGGTGGATATGGGCGATGTGATTTATTCGGCAGACATCATACAGTTTGCACGCCGCAAAGGGCTGTTCACGGGCAAAGATTCGGAGTTCTCGTTCCAGAAGACGTTCAACCCCTACGAATTCTCCGGCCTGCTGGCATGCGAGGCACGCGTGTGGAGTTTCTACCGCCACTTCAGCGATGATATGGATCGTTACCTGCCGTTCGCTTCCGGTCAGACTTTCATCGCCACCGGCGGCAAAGATGCCGGCGAAGCCATGCCGCTGTATATCCGGCCGAACCACAAAGTGGCAGTGCAGGAAGTCAAGGATTGCATGCGCGACCAGTATGAAGGCACGCCGCTGGATATAACCCAAGGTGCAGCCTCCGGCCCGTGGCATAGCAAACTGCGCTACGGCGGACTGACGTTCGAACTGGACAGCGTGGCATACTGGTATCAGCGTCCGATAGCCACGCAGCAGACGGCTTGGTCGTTCGTCAGCCAGATGCGTGGCGACAAACCGGCAGGTATATTCTGGTTTGGTGTGGACGATGCTGCTACGAGCGTATATGTGCCTATGTACAGCTGCATAACCGAAGTGCCCGAATGTATGCGCGAAGGCAACGGCGACCTCTACACCTACTCGCCTACATCAGCATGGTGGGCATTCAACCTCGTTGCTAACAAAGCCTACGAGAAGTACGAACGTATAGTGCCGGAGATTCGTGTGCTGCTGTCAGCGTGGGATGACCGCTTCAATTCACAGGTCGATGCACTCGACCGAGAGACTGCTATGCTGTCGGATGCGGATGCACGCAAACTGCTGACGAACTACTCATGCCGTCAGGCACAGGAGGTCGTGCAGGAGTGGAAAGACCTGTACATCTATCTCATCACCAAGTACATCGACGGTCAGGAACGCAAGGTGGAGAACGGACAGTTCGTGCGTAACGCTTACGGTCAGCCCGACATGCCCAACCGACCGGCGTTCCCAGAGACTTTCCTGCGCACCATAGCCCCCGAGACATTGCATGAGTAATAATCCATCAGCCAAGATTGGCTGATATAATACAACATAATATGGCTACTATTCAACCCAAAGAAGTATTTGATATCTTCGCCCAAATCAATCAGATTCCCCGTCCGTCGAAGCACGAGGAGCGAATAAGCCGCTGGCTGCAGGATTTTGCTGCCGCGCATGGTATAGAATGCGTTACTGACGACGCTATGAACGTTGTGATGCGCGTACCTGCCACACCGGGATATGAGGATCATCCTGCCGTTATTCTGCAGGCGCACCAGGATATGGTATGCGAGAAAGATGCCGACTGCACTATCGATTTTATGAATGACCCTATACAGACTGTCATCGAAGGCGACTGGATGCACGCCAAAGGTACGACACTCGGTGCAGATGACGGCATAGGCATGGCTATGGCTTTGGCTGCACTGACCGATTCGGATGTCAAGCACCCGGCACTGGAGGCATTGTTCACCGTTGATGAGGAGACCGGTCTGACAGGCGCCAACCGCTTGCAGGACGGTTTGCTGCGCGGCAAACGGCTGATTAATCTCGACAACGAGGACGACGGGCACATCTGCATCGGCTGCGCAGGAGGTATAGACAGCCTGGGCAAGATGCACTACACGCCCGTGCAGTTGCCCGAAGGTAAGTGGCTCGCACTCAAGCTGCGCGTGGACGGACTGCCCGGCGGACACTCAGGCGAGGATATCAACAAAGGTCGCGCCAACGCCAACAAGGTGCTCGCATACTTCCTGACAGAGATATTCGACTCCACGGATATGTACCTGGCCACCATCCACGGCGGTAACCTTCGTAACGCCATTGCCCGCGAGGCGGAAGCACTGGTGTGCGTGCCGTTTGACGACCGCGAAAGGCTGCGTATCCTGTTCAACGACCGCGCTGCACAGGTCGAGGCTGTCTATCAGGCTAACAACCCGAATATCCGTTGCGAGATGCAGACCGCTGCCCTGCCGCAAGAAGTGATGAGTCTGCCGGACACCGCACGCCTGCTGGCTGCTATCACAACCTGCCCGCACGGAATGATACGTATGAGTGCCGATATACCCGACCTGGTTGAGACATCTACCAACCTTGCCTCTGTGCATACACGCGCAGAAGCTGACGGACGTCCGTACATCGAGATCAACACCTCGCAGCGTTCCTCTATCGAGGCGCAGAAACATCAGATCAAGCGTCACGTGGAGTATGCGTTGTCCATTGCCTGCGATGAGGTGACGCACGGCGACGGCTACCCGGGCTGGGCACCGAACGTCAATTCACCGCTGCTCGACGCGATAGTGGCAACGTACAAGCAACTGTACAAGAGCGAACCGAACGTACTGGCTATACACGCCGGACTGGAGTGCGGACTGTTCCTGACCAAGTATCCGGATATGGATATGGTGAGCATCGGCCCGCAAATGTATGATGTGCATTCGCCCAAGGAGCGACTGAGCATATCCAGTACGGCTAAAACATGGCAGTGGCTGAAGGCTACGCTGGCCGCACTGTAAGAGTAAAAGAAAAATATATACAAAAAGTGGTGTGCCGCTAAGCACACCACTTTGCTTTATCGCATCCTGTTACCCAGATACTTGCAGACTTCGCGTTTGATAGCATTGAGTTGGTTGAGCTGAGCTAACAGTTGCATGGATAGATCCGTGTTGTCGGATGGCGTTTCGCGTAGCATCTTCTGAACACTGGCTATGCGGTCGTTGACAAGACTGAGTTTGAGTTCGCACAACAGTTGCGGCACAAGTTCCACCAGCAAGTCATGCTCCGAACGCTCCTCGACATCCTGCACCACATTTTCGGAGATCGCCACCTTCGAGAAGATGCTTGACAGTTGATAGCGATCAGCCACCAGATCGCATGCTAGTGCACTGATTTCCGGATCGGGGTGGAACGTGAAGAACTTCTCCGCCACGAACCCCTTATCGCCCTGGTGCTCACGGAACTCCTCATAAATACGTTTGTCCACCGGCAGTGTAATCTCCATTGCATCCGTCTCCATCTGTTGCAGCAGGTACGTTCCCACGTTGATGCTTGTGCCGTTGGGGAACTGTATGAACGGTCGTTCGCCGTAGCGCACGAGCAGCTGCGTCAGGTTGCGGATGTTCTGCTCTAGTTTAGTCTGACGATTTTTGGCTATTGAATCAAAAAGGTCGCTTGGGGCTGGCTGCTCATTTTGTTGCAAATTGTCTAATAATTTTGCTTTCAATAGTTTGTTTACCTCAACAGTTAACAATTCTGGAGATGTTTTAATATATGAGGCACAACTTCGAATGTATTCGTCGCGCGCTACTTTATCAGGAATGCTGGCAATGGAGCGCACCAGATCGTGCGTGAGTTCAGCACCTTTCGATGGGTCGTTCTTAACCTGTTCCCAACTGAATTGTGCCTTGAACCGGATAAAGTCCTGCTGATGCGCGCGTATATATTCCATAAATTCGGACGCGTCATGCGTACGCGCGTAGGAGTCCGGGTCTTCGCCTTCAGGTAGCAGTACTACCTTGACAAAGAATCCTTCGCTCAGGAACATATCTATACCTCTGATAGCCGCATGTATACCTGCCGCATCACCGTCGTAAAGTACCGTAATGTTTGTTGTAAAGCGCTTGATGAGTCGCACCTGCTCTTTCGTGAGAGCTGTTCCGCCTGACGCTACTACGTTCTCTATACCCGCCTGGTGCATCGACAGCACATCCATCTGTCCCTCTACCAGGTAGCAGAGGTTCTGACGGGAGATCTGTTGCTTGGCTTGGAACAAGCCGTACAACTCGTTGGTCTTGGAATAGATAGTAGATCCCGGTGAATTGACATACTTGCCAGTAGGTATCTCGTTGCCGTTCTTGTCGTACTTCTTGCGCAGTATGCGTCCTGCGAATGCCACTGTTTTGCCCGAAGGAGTGAAGATCGGGAACATCACACGGTCGCGGAATCGGTCGTACACCTCACCCTTGTCATTCTTGCCGCACACGCCGGTGCCTATGCCTGTATCCGGGTCGTTGGTCAGATACTTGTCGGTATAACCTGCTTTGAGCGCAGCGTCGGTGAAGGCTTTGTGCTTGTCGGGCGAGTAGCCGAGACCGAACTTCTTGATGGTTGTATCATGCATTCCGCGCTCGCGGAAATACTTCAAACCGATGGTCTGACCTTCGGTGGTGTTCCACAGTTGGTCTTGAAACCACTTGTTCGCCCACTCGTTGACGGCAAACATTGCCTCGCGGTCGTCGTTACGCTGCTGCTCTTCAGGGGTCAGCTCGCGCTCCTCAATCTCAATATGGTACTTCTTAGCCAAGGTGCGCAACGCATCGGCATACGAGCAGTTGTCGATCTTCATCACAAACCCTACTGCATTGCCACTCTCGCCGCATCCGAAACACTTGAATATTCCTTTGCTCGGTGACACGGTGAACGAACCTGTTCGCTCCGAGTGGAACGGACAGAGACCGATCAGGTTGGCGCCACGCCGCTTAAGCGGTACATAATCCTGTACCACATCCTCAATCTTGGCTGCGCTGAAAATCTTTTCTATGGTCTGCGGAGGTATCAAGGGATTTACGAGTTATGATTTATGATTTGAGATTGTCAGAACTGCATGAAATATACTCCGAGTTTGATTTGCCACTGGTCGAAACGACCGCGAGTGTAGTAGTCGGAATCGGTTACGCCTAATGCCTTGAATGTATCGTAGCGGTACGGATTGAACAGTCCGAAGTCGTAACCGCCGCGTACAAAGAACTGTCGGTACTGGAATCCTGCACCAACTCCCCACGTCACATTCACGCGTTTGTAGTCCTCAAACGCCTCGTTGTCGCGGTATTCGTAGCCGTAACGTGTCTGACGGTCAGTAGTACCTGCTGCGTGGTGGATATACTGTTGCTCCTTGAGGGATAGATGCACTTGTATCGTTGGTCCGGAGTAGAGCATCAGGTAGGTGTCGCCGGCTATCTCGAACTTGTACTGCCAGTCGCAGAAGATTTCCAATCCTTGATAGGTGTCGCGGTAACTGGTCTCATCGGTAGTCATCTCGCTGAGTTTCACCTTCTTGGAGTGATACGTGCCAAACGTATAGTTCAATCCGAGGGTGGTACCGAAACCCTTGATGATAGTTGCATCATAACTCAGACCGACCTTCATACCATTCATCGGTATAGCTTCCAGGGTTTTGGTGGTAGGTGAGTTGACGCGCAGAGTAGGGGCTGCGTAGCCTATATGAAATCCTAATCCACCCAGTTCGTCCTGTGCCATCATGCCTGCTGCCAGCAGCAAGGCAAAGAGAATTGTAGTTGTACGTTTCATTTATCGTGTAAGCTTGTTATTCAGTTTCTTGGGTTTATCCATATTGCCCGTCGGGGCTTTTTTGTCCTCTTCCTCGTCGGTTGAGGCGCTCAGTTTTTGTTTGCCGGGTCGTTCGGTAGGTGCCACCTTCAGCAGCACATCGGCCGGTACGCGCGGACGCTCATCTTCTGCCCAGAAGAACGCACCCAGGTGCATTACGGCATCGCTGACCTGATCCATGGGGTACATAGTGCCGGTGGTGGCCGTGGTGAAGAGCACGTGGTCGACCTTGCGCTTTTTCATATACACCTTTACAAAACTGCTCTGCGTGCGGTTGCACCCGCTCAGAGAGTGGTCTTTCTCATCCACAGGAAAGAACACAGTCTCTGCGTTGCCGTTGATGTCTATGAGATGCACATCGCCGTCCTGGACGTGAGCGATGATCTCTTTTCCGCTCATCTGGTTGTAATGAATCAAGTCGTGCTGCTGGACGCAGATAGCCGAACCCATACCATGGGCGTAGTCAATCTCGTCGTTGCGGAAATAGACGTACATACTGTCGGCTGACACCTGGTTGTTCTCATTCCAGCAGATAGGATTGCCATACATCTTGCCTATCGAATCGTTGCCGAGGTACACAGCCGAGTCGCACACGCCTTGCATATCGTCGCGGTAGATGCGTACATTGTGGTGTGCCCGTACACGCTGGTAGGTGCTATCCTTGGGCAGTGTGTCGGAGATAGCCAGTTGCTCGGTGAACAGCGTGTCGGCATGCATATACGTATGCAGACTGTCGCCCCAATGTTCGAGCAGCGCATTGCGCGTAGCAAAGCCGTGCGAGCCCCACTCTGGATGTCGGCTGGCCGTTGAACCGTCCTCGTATATCTCACCGTAGTCACCACGCAAGGTTACCTGTTGGGTAGTGTCAACCACCTCGATGCTTCCGTATAACTTGCCGAACGTCTGGCGCTTGTCGTAATAAATCGTATCACCGGTCAGAAACTTGCCATCGCTGTGAATCACTTGTGACCGATCGAACAGTTTGGACTCCTCGGTGCGGGTGTTATACAGGCCGTTCGATGAAAGGATAGTGGTCTCTTTCTCGTACAGGATTACCGTAGGACTGACCAGTTTGGTTACGTGTGACTCGGTGTCGTATAGCAGCGTATCGGTATCCATCGTGAACCGGTTGTTGACAAGATGTACGCTATCGCGAAACGCTGCGTGCTTGTTGTACGGCGTATATTGTCCCCAGCGTGATGTGAGCGTATTCAGATCATCCACAATCTTGCCGCCGGAGTAATAGTAGGCTATATCCTGTAAGCGGTCGTAGTTAAGACTGTCAGTAGTGAGAACTGCCTCATGATGGATGAGCCGTACGTTCTGCCTTAGGCGTGCAAGTTTGGTGTTTCCGTTGTAGTAGAGCTTGTCGCCATAACCTGTCAGCGTGTCGCCTTGCACCATCTTGACGTTTCCGAAGGCTTCCAGTGAGTTGCTTGCCTCATAGAAGTTCGCACTGTCGCAGTACATCAATGCATCGTCGTGGCGGAACACAACATTGCCAATCACAATGCGTGCGTCAGGCAGAATATTCTGGTCAAACAGCAGGTTATCCGCCCGCTCCAGGTACACAAGAGTTTGCGCCTTTGCCGGGGTAAAATACAGGCAGAGGAGCAGAAGCAGAAGGTTGATATGACTCGTACGTAACGTCAATTGTAATCGCAAATGTCCAAATCGTAAATGGTAAATGAACAAATCGTAAATACTTTAGTGTTTCCAGTTCGGGTACTCGAAGTCGCAGTTAGCCCAATCCGGATCAATCTGTATGTACGTCTCTTTTTGCTTGTTCAGTATCCAGTTGTGGATAAACTCGCCTGCCAGTTTCTGTTCGAGCATGGCTTTTACAGCCTGGAAGTCGTCGGTAAGGTTAGCACGGTGAATATCGGTCTTGTGCTTGAGTTTGACGATGGCGCAAACTTCTTTGTTCTTTGTGGGGTCTATCATTACAAACGGCTCGGATACCTCACCTTCCTTGAGCGAGTAGATTTGTTTGGCTACTTCTGCCGGCAGGTCTTGGTACTCAAACTTCGAGGCACCAGTGTTCGGGTTAGTCATCAGTCCGGCATTCATCACGGTGTTTTTGTCCTCAGAGTAACGAATGATGGCTTGCTCAAAACTCATGCTGTCTGCCCGAATAAGTTTGGCAATCGAGTCCAGACGAGTCAGGGCGTTGATCTTGTCGGATGCAGACACACGCGGCTTGAGCAATATATGCCGGCAATTGATGCGTTCGCCGTGCTTTTCGATGAGTTGGATGATATGATATCCGTATTCTGACTCCACGATACGGCTGACTTTCTTCGGGTCGTTGAGACTGAATGCCACATCGGCAAATTCAGGTACCAATTGTCCGCGACCAACAAATCCCAACTCGCCGCCATGTTTGGCTGACTCGGTGTCCTCGGAGTAGAATCGTGCGAGCATAGCAAAGTCTGCTGTACCGCTTGTGACGCGCTCGGTGAACTCGCGCAGACGGTTCTTGATGCGCTCGATCTCCTCGATGGGAACAGGCGGTACGAAACTCAATATCTGCACTTCGACCTGCGCCGGCATCATAGGTATGGAATCCGTGGGCAAACTGTTGTAGTAGCGACGAATCTCAGCCGGTGTAGGTTTGATGTTAGCCGTCAGGCGTTGTTGCATCTGCTGGATAATCATCTGGTTGCGAACGTTCTTCATCATCTCTTCGCGAATCTCCGAACTGGTTTTGCGGAAGTATTCTTCCATCTTCTCCTTCGAACCGATCTGCGAGATGTAGTAGTTCAGACGCATGTCCACCTGATGGCTGACCGTGGATTCCGATACTTCTACCGAGTCCAGTTCAGCCTGATGCAAAAACAACTTCTGTATAGCCAGTTGCTCGGGTATAGTGCAGTACGGATCGCCCGGGATTGATTGCCCCTCATATTGTGCGCGCAGACGTTCTTCCTCCACTTCCGAACGAAGGATGGCGTCGTCGCCAACTATCCAGATCACCTCGTCGATGATATTGTTCTCCGCCATGCATGGCAGGGCGAGTAACAGGGTGCAAATATACAGTATCTTTTTCATTTCAAATTTAGGATTTCAAGTTTCTGTCTAATGGCTGGAGGCGGGTTTCTCGATTTTCACTTTCCCGAACCGTACAGCATCGTCGTAAAGTTGGAGTCGTTGCTTCTGCAGGAACTCCACGCGCCGTTCAGCCAGGATTATCTTGTCGATACTGGGGCGTGCATATTCCACCGGCATAGCTTCGCCTGCCAGACGGCAAGCCGTGACTTGCAGCAGGTATATAGAGGTAGAGTCCTGCTCGGCGTACAGTTTGCCTGCGGTGAGGGATTTTTGCCAGTTGTTGGTAGGCATACGCATCAGTATCTGGTTGCCTGTTCGCCATTGCTTGGTGAACAGTTCGTAGCC
>SAMEA3663077__coassemble_248_pt1 | contig 23070 bp, 15 predicted proteins | sample SAMEA3663077__metabat2_high_PE_010 | metagenome-assembled genome bin SAMEA3663077 (sample SAMEA3663077) | pig gut metagenome | biome: pig gut; feature: pig-associated habitat; material: faeces | place: France | collected 2012
TAAATCAATAAAAAGCTCATCCTACACTCAAACGACTTATTTTCGTAGTTGCACTACTCATGAGAATTAAAAATTAAAAATTAACCTCATGGGAATCGACAAGGGATTAATTGCGCTCGCGCTATATATTATAATGTATAGTCGAACGCGTCTAACTACATCTTCTCGACTTGCGTCTCGATTATGTGCCTTGCGACACATCTTCTCGACTTGCGTCTCGATTATGTAGCTGTATCTCTTGTACTACATCTTGATTGAACAATCTTTCAAAGAACTCTCGGGAAAACCCGAAAAAATGTCCGCCCGGAAATTTTGGGGCGAAAACGGCTGCAAAGGTAGAACTTTTTTTTTATATAAGCAAATTTTCTCACAAAAAAACACATTTTTTGTAGAAATTGCCCGTTTTGTGCCACATTAAGTTTGCAAACGCATAGCACTACCCGCAAAAACACCTGATTATACCAGTATACATGTCCGGAGGATTATTCTTCCTGCCGATCGAGTGCCCAACGGAAGCCGATATATATCTTCCATCCCGTAGTAGGCGCCCAAACCATAGATGCATCAAACGGCAGAGAATAGTCCATCACAACCTGTCCCTGCGCGTCGTACGTACCGGCTATAGGATTAGTCTGCGTAAAGTTAGTCATGTTCTCCGCACCAAGGTACAGCGAGCATGTGCGCCAATACTTGGTAACCTGCGCCAGGAGTTGCGGATACCACTTGTGGTACATACTTCCGTCTGCTTCAGTATAATACTGGCAGTTGTTGTCGGTGGTCAGTCTGGGTAGGTTCATACTTGCTCCCGGCAACTGCCATGCGGTGCTGACTATACCGTCGGGCATACGTCCCGGGCCGTTGAACTGCGCGGTGACATCGAACTGCCAATGCTTGAGCGGCGTGACGTAACTCATAGTTATCAGTCCCTTGAAGCGGTTCTGCAGCGCTTTCTCGCGCAAGGTATAATATCCCGGCATACCTGTCCCGGGCTGATAGAACGATGTCTGGCGCACATCGTTGTAGCGGAACGCCGCTGTGATTGTCCATCCGCGCAGCACCTCCATCGAGGCTTCGATCTGAGCCGTATGGCTGAACGCCTGCGCACCGGGTATATCCGTCAGATTGAAGAGCGATACGGCGCCGGTTGAACGGTCCAGATCCATAAGCACAGACTCAAAGAACCGCGTGTAGTAATACTCAGCCGATATCTGCAGGTTACGTTTTCCTACCGGTATATCAAACACCGTTGTCAGTCCGGCGTTCATGCTTCGCTCCTGATGTATATGCTGCTGATACGTATCACCGGCAGCAATCGGGTTATACATATCCCACGAGCGTGTGCTAACCAGATAGGCAGCGTTGTCCGCAATGATGTTCGGCGAACGATAGCCCAAGCCCACACTACCACGCAGCGTCCACCACTCGAACGGTGCATAACGGATATTCAGTCGCGGTGTGGCAAACGCACCGTACATACTCGACCAGTCGCCGCGCAATCCGGCAATGACGGACAGGTTATCGCCATGCGTGAACGTATATTCGGCAAAGATACCGGGTGTGACCTCCTGACGGCCAAGATCGCCGGGCAGGTCGGTGCCGTTGAACAGGCTGACAATCTCCCAATACCTGTCGTAGTTCACGCTAACGCCGGCAGAGAGTTTGTGCGACAATTCGTGGCTCTCGTCATGCTCCTCATGCTCAGCCTCACCGTGGTGATGGTGGTGAGGGTGATGCTCGTTGCTCCAAGTGTTCTGGAAGATAGCGTTGAGATAGCCGTTCGCCTGCGATGCTTTCCAATTGCTGCGTCCGTAAGCATTCATCTGGTCGTGATACGAACCGGCGGCGATGATGCCGAGCGACATACCCGACTCCTCGTCAAACACGATGCCGTTCTTCATGAACCCTTCCACGCGATCGGTGCGCAAGTCAATCAGATACGGGTTAGCAGGCAGTGTGCGCCCCATCTTACGCATCATATGATTGTCGCGCTGTCCGCCGTGACGCTCGTCGTGCAAACCGCGCACAAGGAACTGGAAGGTATATTCGTCGTTCTTGTAATACCAGCGGTTGAGTAGGTTGAGGTTACGGTTCATAGGCATATCCAGCACGCCGTCCATATTGTCATCCATCGGCCATGCGCCCTCCTGATAATGCGCCAGCACACCTGTTGACAAGGTGCCGAGCATCGGATCGTTGGGGATAGGGATATCCCATCCTCCGGTCAGGTTGACTTCAGCGTGCAGTTCTTTGTTCAGCATCAGATTGACGGCAACAGGTTCCTGCGTCTGCGGCTTGAGGTACTCAACGTTGATTTGTCCAGTTATAGCCTCATAGCCATTGATGACCGACGATGTACCCTTGCTGATCTGCACAGCATCCATCCACGGACCGGGTATATACTCCATACCGAAGTTCTGCGCCAGTCCGCGCACGGCAGGCGTGTTCTCGGTGAGCAGTTGCACATACGTACCGCTCAGGCCGAGCAGTTTGATCTGTTTGGCACCCGTGGCAGCATCAGCGTAGGACACATCGACCGAAGCCGAGGTCTCGAAACTCTCGCTCAGGTTGCAGCAAGCAGCCCGACAGAGTTCGCCCTGACCGAACGACTGGACGTCAAACGCCGAGTAACGCGACTTGATAACCGACTGGCGGCGCGCCTCAACGGTAACCTCATCCAACTGTTGGTCATCGGGAATAAGCACAACCATGATAGTTGAGCGGTCCTTGACGCGCGTAGTATCGTTGCGGTAACCGAGAAACGAAGTAACCAGCAGTTTGGTCTGGCGGATAAGTTCAATCTCAAATATACCTTCGGCATCCGTAGTTGTGCCGACAGTTGTTTCTGCCCACCAGACATTGGCACCTGCCAAAGGTTCACCCTTGTCATCCAAAACCACACCATGCAGATGCGCTGATAATGACACGGAGCCTAACAAACTTGCTATCAACAGAGAGAAACGTAAATATTTGTTCATAATAAAGAAGTCTTGATTGTTAACGGACATATCTCACCGGCAAAGCTATTCTTTGCCCGAGTACAGCGCGACCGAGCCGCGAGGTCCGCTAAATCACAAGCTTCTTTATTTTACGCAGAACCGTTCTGCCCTTTTCCCTTAAGTCAGGCGGAGCGCCTGTATGCAGATATTCGGGTAACGGGCTATTAGGAATACGTATGCCGTCCAACGGCACAATGCAATGCAATACTTCAAGCAGTTCCGGTGACGGAAGTTCCGGTGCATGTGTCAGACAGGTCACGGTAGAATCGAGCTGTATGATGCCGCATTCGGCACAATGGTCGCATTGTTCACAACAGCCGTGATGCGCATGTGCGGTATGTGCGGCAGCACAATGCGAGCAGTGGTGTTCCAACGTAGCACCACAACTTGTAGCTGCCACCACTACAGCGGCAATTATACAAAACAGATATCGCAAACAGCTATGTCTCATTATCATCTATGCTGTCTTGTCATGCATCTTTTCACACTGCTGCTTCAGTGCGCATTGGCCGCAACTGCCAGCGCATGCATCACTGCATGAACCTCCGCAGGCGCAACTGTGACGCCGCTCGTTGCGGATATATGCCCACAGTCCGAAGGCTGCACCGGCAATAATCAGTATGGTAAGAATCTGTTGTATCATTGTTACAATATCAGTTGTACCAGCCAAGCCATCAGCCAAGCCACGACAAGCGAGTTAATCACAGAAAACGTTGCCCACTTCCAGCCGACCTCTTTGCGCAAGGTAGATACGGTAGCCACGCACGGGAAGTACAGCAGGATAAACACGAGGAACGCATATGCCGTGCCGGCGGACAATGCCATGGCTGACAGATCGTAGCCGAACAGGATGGCAAACGTGGCGGCTATAGCCTCCTTGGCAGGGATACCTGTCATCAGGCATACACACATACGCCAGTCGAATCCCAGCGGTGCCATCAGCGGCTCAAGCCAACGGCCTATATCGGCAAGCCACGAGTGCTCAATATCCGTCACATTACCGGCAGGGAAGAACTCCAACGCCCAGATGATGATTGATGCAAAGAGCACAACAGTGGTGATCTTCTTAAGAAAATCCTTGACGCGGAACCAGACGTGTGCCGTGATAGAACGGAACGAAGGCAACTTGAAGTCAGGGAGTTCGTTAACCGTGTCATCGTCACCTGTGCGGAACCACTTGGTCTTCTTCAGGATAAACGCCATAACGAAACTCAGCAACATACCCAACAGATACAGCGAGCCGAGGATGAGCGCATGGTGGCTGGGGAAGAACGTGGATATAAGCAGTATATACACCGGCAGCCGGGCAGAACAACTCATGAACGGCACCATGAGCATCGTCACAGCGCGGTTCTTGGGGTTAGGGATCGTTTCACGTGCAGCGATGATAGCGGGTACATTGCAGTCGAAGCCCATGAGCAGCGGGAAGAAACTGCGTCCGTGCAAGCCTAACAGGTGCATGAAACTATCCATGAGGAAGTTGATACGTGCCGTGTAACCGATATCCTCAATCAAACTCAGGCAGAAGAACAGGATAATGATGTTCGGCAATGCGGTAACGAGCGAACCAACGCCCTGCACCACACCATCTGCCAGCAGGCTGCGTAACCATCCTTCAGGCATAGCACCGACAATCTGTTCATACAGCCAGTCCACTCCACCCTGCATCCACTCCTGTATAGGTCCTCCGATGGCGAACGTGCACCAGAACACAAATGCCATGACGGCAAAGAAGATAGGGAATCCCGTCCACTTGTTGGTCAGCAGCCGGTTGATGCGCTCCTCCCAGGTAGTTGTATCCGACTCGGGGTGGATAAGTACCTGCATGAGCAAGCCTTCCATGTAGGCGTGCCACGCCTCGGCATCCGTTTGTTCCCAGCCATGGACGATGAATCGTTTCTGCTGGCGTATGGCAGAATCGGTAGCCACGCGGTTGAGCGTATCCGAAAGTTCCGTTATCCCCTCGCCCGTCACAGTGCTTACCAACAGTGTCGGCACGCCTGTCTGTTCGCGGAACACAGCCAGATCAAGGCTATGACCTGTCTGAAGCAGCAGGTCGTACCTGTTAATGGCTATGACCATCGGATGCCTGTGCTCCATAAACGACGGCGTCATCTGCAAGCACTCGCGCAAGCGCATGGCATCCACGACCTGCAACACAATGTCCGTCGGCGTAGTAAGTGTATCCATCTGCTCATGCGACGAGCATTCGGCAAACACTCTATCCGGCGAAGCAAGACGCTCGATAACAGCGCTTTTGCCACTGCCATCCAGGCCTACTACGGTGATATGTAACGGTTGATTCATATAAGCTTATTGCCGGGCTGACCGGTCGAAACGAGAGTCCTCGTTCAAAATCCGCTGCAAAGGTACTACAATTTTTTGATATTTGCAATACCTATTTATAGTGATTTTGCATTTTTACCCATAAAAAAGCCACCCGTTCGGTGGCATTCTGCTAATCTGTATCGGCAGATTGCGGCAGCGACTTGCTGGTTTTGGCTCCTAGTTCGCGTATACGGTCAGCGGTACGAAGCACGTTACCATTGCCTTCAGACAGTTTCTTGAACGCATCGCCATAAGCTTTCTGCGCTGCATCAAGGCTCTTTTGCACCTTCTGAAAATCTTCAGTCATGCCACAGAGCTTGTCGTACATAGCACCTGCCAGACGTGCAATCTCCTGCGCATTGCGACTTTGGTTTTCCTGCTTCCAGACATAACTGATGGTATGCAGCGTAGCGAGCAATGTAGTCGGGCTTACAATCACAATTTTCCGCTCCAGAGCATAGTCGTATAGAGAGTTGTCGGCTTGAATGGCTACACTGTAAGAAGCCTCGATCGGCACAAACATCAGCACAAAGTCCGGCGTATTCAACCCAGTGGCCCGCTGATACTGTTTGTTGTATAATTCCTTTACGTGTTGCTTGAGTGACTCGGTGTGCGATTTGAGCAATGCCTTGTACTGCTCCTCCGTTTCTGCGTGTTGCAGTTGTTCGTATGCGACAAGTGATACTTTGGAATCAATAATGATGTGTTTGCTGTCCGGCATACGGATGATTACATCCGGACGAAGTGTCTCTCCTTCCGCGCCGTGAACAACAACCTCTCTGTCATACTCAACACCTTTGCGCAAGCCGGAAGCTTCCAGTACTTTCTCGAGGATAAACTCGCCCCAGTTACCTTGCTTTTTCACATCGCCTTTCAGGGCCTGCGTCAGGTTGTTGGCATCCTGCGACAGTGTTTGGTTGAGTTCGATCAGATGCTTCAGTTCAGCCTGAAGAGATGCTTTCTCGCGCGTCTCCTGGTTAAAAGCGGAGTTGACCTGATCACGAAAATCTTTGATGCGTTCGCTAAGAGGTAACAGGATGTCTCCTATCTGCTTGCTGCTCTGCTGCGAAAAGTCCTCTTGCCGCTGTTTGAGCACGCGGTTGGCGATGTTCTCAAATTCTGTTGTCAGACGCTGCTGCATTTGTTCAGCATCCTGTTTTTGTTTGGTCAGTTGCTCTTGCAGATACCGTTTGTCAGCCTGCTCTGCCGCCAAGTCGGCTGTCAGGGCGGTAACCTTATCCCGCAAGGCTTCTGTTTGCGCAACGCCCTGTTCGTAAGCGCTCTGAGCTTGCTCGGCCTGCCTGTGCATCACCAGCCACACAATCAGCGCACCGACGATTGCGCCGACGATTACCAGTCCTATGCTAACCGCATAAAATGTCATACTTATACCATCAGTCTATTGGCATCAATCTTTGCCAGTTTCTGCTCAGCCATCTCGCGAGTGATAGTACAATCCTTGTCAGGAATATCGAACATGATATCCATCATGATGGTCTCCGTCAAGCTTCGCAATCCGCGCGCACCCAGTTTGAATTCGATAGCTTTGTCAACAATATAATCGAGCGCAGCTTCGTCGAACTTCAGTTGCACACCATCCATCTGCATGAGCTTCTCGTATTGCTTGGTGATGGCGTTTCTGGGCTCAGTCAGTATTCGCTTGAGCGCAGCACGATCCAACGGCTCAAGGTACGTGATGATAGGCAAACGGCCGATGATCTCCGGTATCAAGCCAAAGGACTTCAGGTCCTGCGGAGCAATGTACTGGAGCATATTGTCCTTATCGATACGTTTGGTCTTGTTCTGCGACTCAAATCCCACCACCTGTGTATTCAGTCGTTGAGCGATCTTCTTCTCTATACCGTCGAACGCACCGCCGCAGATAAACAGGATGTTCTGCGTATTGACATGTATGAACTCCTGCTCCGGATGTTTGCGTCCGCCTTTGGGTGGCACATTGACTATCGAACCTTCCAGCAGTTTGAGCAGACCTTGCTGCACACCCTCGCCTGACACGTCACGAGTGACCGAGGGGTTGTCGCTCTTGCGGGCGATCTTGTCAATCTCATCGATGAACACAATGCCCCGCTCGGTCTTCTCCAGATCATAATCAGCCTCTTGCAACAAGCGCACGAGCAATGATTCAACATCCTCGCCCACATAACCTGCCTCGGTCAGCACCGTAGCATCAACGATGGTGAACGGCACAGCCAGCATCTTGGCTATAGTACGCGCCATAAGCGTCTTGCCCGTACCGGTCGAGCCCACGAGGATGATGTTGGATTTTTCAATCTCAACACCATCGCCCAAATCCGGCTGAAGCAGACGTTTGTAATGGTTATACACTGCCACGGCAAGGTGCTTCTTGGCATCATCCTGACCTATCACATACTGATCAAGAAATTCCTTGATCTGTGTCGGTCTGGGCAGGCTTTTCAGTTCCAGCTTGCCAGAATTGTTGATGCCAGCCTGTACTGCCTCAGCGCGCTCCATATCTTTACGACGCTTACGGCCGGCTTCTACCTTAGCACCAGCACCGAGTTGGAACTCCTCCTCCAATATGTTATGCGCCCCCTCAATGCAGTCGAAGCAGATATACTTACCTTCCACTCCCTGAAAGAGTTTTTCGTACGGCATCTCTCGTCCGCAGAACGAGCAACGGGCTTTGTCCTGTTTCTTCATTACGACTTCTGTCTATGGTCTTTGGCGTTATTGACTATTTCCTTTCCGACTTGGTATATACGCGATCGATCATGCCGTAGTCGAGTGCTTCCTGTGCAGTCATCCAATAGTCGCGGTCAGCATCCTGGCGGATCTTGTCGATTGCCTGGTTGGAATGTTCTGCGATGATCTGATACAACTCATCCTTGAGTTTGAGTATCTCCCGTGCTGTGATTTCTATATCGCTGGCCTGACCTTGTATGCCCCCCATCGGCTGATGGATCATCACGCGCGAGTGCGGGAGCGCGCTACGCATACCTTTCTCGCCTGCCACCAGGAGCACTGCGCCCATCGAGGCTGCCATGCCTGTACACATAGTGCTGACCTTCGATGATATGAACTGCATCGTATCGTAGATTCCCAAACCTGCATATACCGAACCACCCGGAGTATTCAGATACAGATGTATATCACGGTCGGGCTCGCTGGAGTTCAAATACAGCAACTGAGCTTGAATGACATTGGCCGTATAGTCATTGATCTCCGTACCGAGAAAAATGATACGGTCCATCATCAGGCGGCTGAACACATCCATCTGTGTGACGTTCAACTGACGCTCTTCGAGTATCGACGGGCTGATGTAGTTAGCCCTGGGCTGTGAAGCCATGGACTGCTGCATCACTTGTTCCACATGCATGCTGTTCATGCCCTGAGCTGTTGCAAATTTTAGGAAATCGTTCATACAAATATTAGTTGGTTGATGATAATCGTTTTTCAATTTAATGACAACAAAGGCCGCCAATGCAGGCAGCCTTGTCTCTATCACATCACAAGGTAAACACGCTTACGCGAGTTTGTTGATATAACGTGCCAATTTCGATTTGAGGTTGGCTGCCTTGTTATCGTGAATGATATTACGTTTCGCCAGTTTGTCAAGCATCGAACTTACCTTAGGCAGCATAGCTGCAGCAGCAGCCTTGTCGCTTGTAGCGCGCAGATCGCGAACAGCGTTGCGAGCGGTCTTTGCATAATAATGGTTGCGAGCCTTGCGGGTCGCGGTCTGACGAATACGTTTCAGTGATGATTTGTGGTTTGCCATCTTTGTAATGAGGGTATTCAACCCTCTGATTTTTGTTTGTTAGTGTTAAATGTTTACATTTACACGATCTTGCTAAAATCTTAGCCAACAAGATTCTTTAGAGAGGAAAGTAGTAGTCCATAGCAGAGTCGAACTGCTCTTTAGAGAATGAAAATCTCTCGTCCTAACCGATAGACGAATGGACCATGGCGCAAAAAGCGGATGCAAAGGTACAACTTTATTTTTAATTATGCAAATTTTCGTCAAAAAAAAACACTTTTTTGCTCAAATATTTGCACTTTCCATTTGTTTTTAGTATCTTTGCATGTCAAAATGTGGTTCTTTTAAGCAATGAATAGCAAGTTTACTACCGTCATCATACTATGTGTGTGCACTTTATGCGTCTCTCGCCCCGTGTGCGCACAGGAGAAATCTATCCGCGAAGCGGGTCTGGAGCAACATGATTTCTTCGACCCTACGCGTACCGAACAAGTACAGGAGAATTATTCGTTTGGCGTTACTTACCGCGTGGAGGGCGGCTATAGCCAAAGTCATCAGCGTATGACCAGCGACACCATCAGCGCCTTGTTTTTGCACGGAGCGCGCGTAGGTGCCCAGATTGAGATGGCGCTTCCCAAAAGGTTCTCAGTAAATATCGGATTGCTATACAGCATCCAGTACGGCATCAGTCGCCAGCACTATCACTCCGTCAGTTCAGCTCAGGTGCAGACCGAGGTGGTGAACAATCATATCGTAGAGCATTCGCTAACTATCCCCGTGCGCGTACAATATAATATACCCTTGTGGAAACAACTGTCCATGCACTTCTATACGGGTCCGCAACTGATGATAGGCTTGGCACAGACCAACTATGTGGATGCGCAGGTCAGCGATGATACACGCACATGGCTCATTGCACAAGGCAAACAATTGGACACGTACGACAAGTACATTGCACGCGACCTTTTCCGCACAAATATTCAATATGGTCTGGGAGGCGGCTTCACATGGGATGTCTATCGTCTGGAAGCCGGATATGATTTCGGATTGAACAATCTGATTCGCACTCCGGTATATAGCAAGGACCGTATGTCAGAATGGCAGTGGCACGTCAGTTTCGTGTACAAGCTCTAAGCACGGCTTCCCGCTGCCGGATTATCATTACTCAATCGTCATCTCGCCGCACATAGGACGGCTCAAAAGATGTTTGACTTTGTCGGGGTCATCAGGTATTTCGCCGAACAAAGTCATCATTTTTGTGAGCAATGCCTCGGTGGTGATATCATAACCGGACAGCACGCCGGCCTTCAGCAGGTTGCGTGCGACCTCGTATTGTCCCATATCCACCGAGCCCATCGAACATTGTGTTTTGTTGACAATAATGATACCTTTGTCTGTAGCCTCCTTCAAAGCCTGGTAGAGCCAGTGAGCCGACGGTGCGTTGCCCGAACCATAGGTCTCCAGCACAACGCCACGCAAACCTTCGGTAGCTAGTACCGCGCGTACAACAGCCTCGTTGATTCCGGGGAAAAGTTTCAGTATAGCCACATCCGTACATGTATGCATGTGAGTAAACAGAGGCATATTACTCTGCGGATAGCGAATGAGATTGGTGCGATACTGGATATGTACACCTACTTTGGCCAATGACGGATAGTTATACGAATCAAAAGCCTCGAAGTGCTCCGCATTTATCTTAGTTGTGCGGTTAGCGCGGAACAAGCTATCCTCGAAAAAGATTGTTACCTCGGGCACCATCGGTTTGCCGTCATTTCCTTGGGCAGCAGCAATCTCGATAGCGGTCAGCAGGTTCTCCTTGGCATCTGACCGCAGAACACCTACCGGCAGTTGCGAACCGGTAAATACAACAGGCTTGTTCAAATTCTCGAGCATGAACGATAGTGCCGAAGCGGAATAAGACATCGTATCCGTGCCATGCAGAACTACAAACCCGTCGTAGCGCGCATAGTTGTCAGCAATCACAGCAGCCATCCTAACCCAATTGTCGGGGCAAATATCCGATGAGTCAATCAGCGGTGTGAACGGCAGCATCTCGATCTGCACATCCTCATTCACAAACAGTTCAGGCACAAAATCCTTGAACGTATCCACATCAGCCGGGCGCAAAGCGCCGGACTGATGATTGCGAACCATAGTAATGGTACCACCGGTTAGTAAAACCAATATACGCTTCATGGTGAATTATGAGTTACGAATTAATTTGTAGCCAATGCCATGCACACCTATGATATGCACATCTGCACCCTCCAGATGCTTGCGCAGGTGATTGACATACACACTCAGGCTGCGACTGGCGAAGTACGACTCCTGGCGCCACAACGAACGCAGAATCAGATTGCGTTCCACCGTCTGGTTGATATTTCGGCACAAGATGAGCAGCAGGTCACTTTCGCGGGCAGAGAGATGCGTTTGACCGATGGTTTGCCGTACTGAGTCGAAATGCACTCCGTTGCCCAGGTCAAACTCCACCTCCGTATTTTTCTTGCCCAACTGGCACCGACGCATGATAGCGCTAATCTTGCACAGCAGTATATCCATCGGACAGGGCTTGACAAGATAGTCATCGCAACCGAGAGCATATCCGCGCAACATATCTTCCGTCGCCTTGCGTTCGGTCAGAAATACTACAGGTACTTCGCTGCCTATCTTGCGGATATCTTCCAGCAGTTCGAAGCCGTTCTTCTGGGGCATATTGATATCGAGCAGACACAGGTCATAGTGCCGCTGGCGGAAACATGCCCAACCCTCTTCGCCATTGTCACACAGGTCAACTTCGAAGTTCAACCGACGCAGGTAGTCGGCCAGCAAGCTGCCTAATGCGACATCGTCTTCGCATAGCAGCAAACGTATCTGTTCTTCAATAATGCGATTCATAGTAGCGACGATTACAGGGCTAATATATTCCACAGGTATAGCGTTACAACACCAGTCAGGTAAAGCAGAAGCGTAACGCCTCGTGACTCGCTCTGCCTCTGCAGCAGATAAATACCCGTCACTGCTGACAATGTGAACGGCAACATTACCCAATTATATGGTTCAGCTACGGAAAACACAATCAGCGGTGCCGACAGCAAGCCCCACAGCACAGTGTGATAAAGCAGCATGCGCGAACTGACCAAGTCATACGAACTGCGGCGGAACGCACCGCCGGTGATAAGCAGAAACGCAAGCAACATGATTCCTATGGAAGTTGTCAGGCATACCGGTAAATGCTGCGCGAACCAATGCCGATCAATCAGAACCGAATAATCCCACATCTCCGCCTGACCGATATACATCGCCAGCACGTAATAGATACATATCAGAGCTATGGCCAGCAACGATGCCATGATTGTTCTGAACGTGAATGCACCCTGCAGCAGCACTACTATCCATATCATCGGCACACACCATAATGCATCGGGCATAAGCAACGCTGTCAGGCACAGTAGGATGGTTACAAAGAACACCAAGCCGTTGGGTTCATGGGTATCGGACATATCACGCGTTGCGTACAAAAAAAATAGCAGCACTGCCACTACCACCTGCGGCTGCCAATGTATCCGCAACAGCGGTAGTACCGCCATAGCCGAGACGTACAACACTGCAGGTAGCAGTGTGAATCGGGCAGTAGCCTTGGCACGATAGAGCACGGCACATAACATAACCGCGCACACCAGCACCAGAGTTTGCGTAGCGAGCAGTTGTATCCACTGCTCAGGCATACGGATATAATCCACAGTCCACATAACCAATGAGCATACCAGCAGCAACAGTACTACCGGCATACTCATTTCGGTTATATGTCTGAGGAAGGATCTCATCTGTTACTCCACAAAACCTTTTCTGCGCAACAGATGCTGCGGGTCAGCCTCTTTGCCGCGGAACTCAAGATATAACTCCTGCGCATCGCGCGTGCCGCCTTGCTCCAGCAAGTGACGGAACTTGGCGGCTGTGGCCGGGTCGAACAGGTCACCTGTCTCCTTGAAAGCAGCAAACGCATCGGCATCCAGTACGGCCGACCATGTATAGCTGTAGTAACCTGCTTCGTAGCCGGTAGTGAAGATATGGTTGTAGAACGTAGGACGGTAGCGAACGATAATCTCATCGATCATACCCATCTTGTTCAGGCTCTCTGCCTCAAAGGCGTTCACATCCAATCCTTCGGCTGTAGTCAGTTCGTGGAAATTCATATCCAGAATAGATGCTGAGAGCAACTCTGTTGTTACAAATCCCTGATTAAACTTGCCGGCTGCATTGATCTTCTGAATCAGTTCATCAGGTATAACTTCGCCTGTCTGGTAGTGGAAGGCGTAGGTCTTCAGCACCTCAGGCTGATAAGCATAGTTCTCCATGAACTGCGAAGGCAGTTCTACGAAGTCACGCGGTGTGTTCGTTCCGCTCAGGCTCTTGTAATGAGCTCGGCTGAGCAGTCCGTGCAGAGCATGCCCGAACTCGTGAAACAGAGTCTCCACATCATCCATCGACAGCAACGACGGGTTACCGGCTGTAGGTTTGTTGAAGTTGCCCACGTTGATGATTACCGGACGATGATCTACGCCCTCGGCATCGATATACTGCGGCAGAATCTGGTTCATCCACGCCCCCGGACGCTTGCCGGCACGGGGGAAGTAGTCGGTGTAGAGGATACCTATCAGTTCGCCTGCGGCATCCGTTATCTTGAACACCTCGACCTCGGGGTTATATACCGGCATATCCTGCAGCGGCTCGAATTGCAAGCCATAGAGTTTGCTTGCCACGCCGAACGCACCTTTGCGCACATTGCTTAGTTCGAAATATGGCTTGATCTCTTCCTCGTCCAACGCATATTTGGCTTTGCGCAGTTTCTCGGCATAGTACCACCAATCCCATGGTTGCAGTTTCTCGCCCGGAAGGTCAGCGTCCAGCAGTTTCTGCAACTCGGCAGCCTCACGCTTGGCAGCAGCCAGTGAGGGCGCCCATACGGATTGCAGGAAAGCGTCAACGGTCTGATGATTCTTAGCCATGCAGTCCTTCAGGATATAATCGGCAGGATTGTCGTAACCGAACAGGTTGGCACGCTCGATACGCAATTGCATCTCACGGATGATAACGGCTTTGTTGTCGTTGTCGTTATCGTGATTGGCGCGAGTGGTATAATCCATCAGCAGTTGCTTGCGCAGCTCGCGGTTCTCGCAGTATTGCAGTACAGGTGTAAACGATGTACGCTTGGGCGTGAACAGCCACTCACCCGGATGACCGGCAGCAGCGGCTTCCTCTGCTGCAAAAGCTTTGGCACTCTCGGGCAGACCTTTCAGTTCTTCTTCGTTGGTTATGAATCGCTGGCAGCTGTTCGTCTCGGCTACAACGTTTCTGCCGAACTGCAATGACAGCAAATCCAACTCTTCGTTGATCTGTTTCAGACGCTCCTTCTTGTCAGCAGGCAGGTTCGCACCGTTATCGGCAAAACCTTTGTAGGTCTCTGTCAGCAGACGCATCTGCTCGGGAGTCAGATCCAGACTCTCGCGCTGGTCATAAACGGCTTTGACGCGCTCAAACAGTGCATCGTTCAGTATGATGTATGCCGACAGATCCGACAGCATAGGGCTAACTTTCTCGGCTATGGCATCCATCTCATCGTTTCCGTCAGCCTCCAGCACATTGAAGAACACGCCGGTCACGCGATCCAACAGCAGACCGCTACGATCCAACGCCTCGATGGTATTTTCAAATGTAGCTATCGGATCGCCGTTGACGATAGCGTCAATCTCGGCTTTGTTCTCACGGATAGCCTCCTCGAAGGCCGGCAGGTAATGTTCTGTTTTTACTTGGTCGAACGCCGGCACACCGTAAGGCGTAGCAGGCTGATCCAACAGCGGATTGGTCTTGTTGCATGCTAACATATTCATAGCAATTGCTCCTAAAATAATAATTTTCTTCATTGTTTATGTAGTTTTTTGTCTTTATTCTTTTAGGCCGTAGGCCGGTCTATATTTTTTCAGCGCGGCGGTCTATCGAATACGCACGTTTTTCTCCATTGATTTCTTGATGCGTTCGCGTAGTTCCTGTGATTGCGTATCAGCTTTCTGATACCAGTGCGGACGGAAGTCCTGCGCAAACTTACACTTGGCGAGTTTGATCTTCAGGTCGTCCATCGTACCGCTGACGTTCACGCCCAGATAGATAGGACTGAGTACGTTGATATCGTAGTCGAACGTCATGTTCGTGTTATGCCGTCCGCCCAGAGCGACCATGTAGTTGTCCATTTGTACGCACAGCGGATAAACGTCGATCTCGTTCTTATACACGGTAATCTCGGCATTGATAGAGTCGATACGGTTCTCGGTTTTCTTGTTGAACATCAGCAGTTTGCTGATGGTGCTGAAGGTCTCGCCATCCAGTACGACCAGATCTTTGCCGGTAAGCGATGCTGCACCGCGCAGGGTACTCATCTTCGGTTTGTATTGGCTGTTCAGATAGGTTTCGGCAGCCAGATGGAACTCAGCCGCCCCCTTGAAACTACTGAGCATTGGCATCATTTGCTCCAGGTCAGGAATCATCGAGAGCAGTTCGTCGATATCCACATCCATCATGTGGTAGTCCATACCCAGATACAAGTGGTTCTTACGCGGTGTGCGGTACATAGCTGTAAGTTGCAGTTTGGCAGCCTTGCATACGAAGCCCACCTCGTCCAATATCAATATACCATTGTTGACATATATACCCCCCTTCAGATCTTTGGCGTTCTGATTGAACACATCCACATCGCGCATGTGTGTTTTGAGTGCCAGATTGACATCTTTCGGCACAAGAAACGGTTCGACATCCCCCTCCCCCTTCTCAGAAGGGGTGATAGTTTCAACCACAGCCTCTTCCTCGGAGTTGGTGGAGGCCGTTTCCTCACTGCCCTTGTCATCGCTGAACCAAGCCATCAGTTGGTTGAGGTCACAGTGGTCGGATATAAGTTCCAGTTCGCCTTCCAGTATCGTGTCGTGACGGAACCATTTGCCTATATTATGCACGTGACCTTTCAGGTTCAAGTCCGACTTGCCGAGCTCGATACGCGAGTTATCGATATCCATGTCGCGGTTGGAGTAGCTGAACTCTATCGAAGGGATAAACACCGGTTCGGGCAGTCGTTGCGGCAGTTGAACCTCGCCTTTTTTCAGGTTCACTTTCAGACGCGGATTCCACTGCAGCAGTACGTTCTGTCCTTTGGCATTATATCGAGCCGCTGCTTCCAGAGCGAGCGCGCCTGTTTTGGCAGCCAGTTCGTCACCCATTTTCGCCTGCAGAGCTCGGGTATTGATTTTTGCTTTCAGACGCGGAGCGGATTTGTCTTTGCGTCCACCGCTGACTGATGCTTCCATTTGCGTAGCCTGCAGTTTGCCGCTTATGTCCTTGAAGAAGCCGTCGAGTGCCTTGCAGTCCAGTTTGGCTTGCAGCACGGGCATGACGGTTGTGTCCTTGGTGTTATACTCGGCGTAAGCGTTCAGTTTGGGAGCATCAATCACGCCACCCATTGAATCCATCTGTGTCTCAATCGAATAATCGGATTGCAGGTCAACAGCGGCATACAGTACGGGGTCTTTCGACAGCACATCGCCTGCTTCCAGACGAATGACCGACTTCTGCAACTTAGCCGTGAGCGGTGTAGCCATACTGAAATCCACCCCATCGGTCTGCAAGTCGATACGTGCCCAGTTTACCTTGGGCTTGCTGGATGCAGCATTAGGTATCTGCACCTTGGCATGCGTCTTGCCCAGATCTGCTACCATCGAATCCATGGCATAGTGAAGATCAGTCAGAGTCAGGTCGGCATTGATCTTGCCCTTGCCCAGATTCATTTTCTTTAGGTCATCCAGTTTGATGCATGCCGCAGCTGTACCTTTCGCCCCACCTGCCAGTTGCATGTTTTTAGGCAGGAAGTATGCGAAGTCCGGCAGGTTGGCATCGAGCGCTACTTGCAGGTCGATGAGCATATCGCCCAGCAAGTCTTTTACTTCGCCTTTGGCTGACAGTTCGCTTTTCTTGGTTTTGGCAGCCAGACTGTTGATGGTCACATTGGATGCCTGACCTTTGTTGAGATTAAGATCGGCATCGGCATTGAGCGACAGGTCGCGCAAGGTGTATGGCAGGGGTTTGTAACTACCTTCGCCTTCCTCGAGTATCAGATGGGCAGTTATGAGCGGCATCTCTTGCTCGCTGTACGTGCCACGTGCTGTGGCATCGAGTTGGAGTTGGCCATCCACATCAAGGTCTTTCAGACTGCTTGCAAAGGCTTCCGGCACCAATGCCAGCAACGGCTTGACTTGCCACTTGCCTGTATTGACACGTGCATCCACTGCTATGGCATCGCCTAATGTCACGTCACCGTCCACGCCCAGTTCAAACTCATTGATTGCCAGTTTGGCTTTGCGCAGTGTGAAGTGCATATCCTCCAAATTAGCAGCCAACGGGGCATCGAGTGTCAGATGCAGACTGTCGGCATAGGTCGCATCTTTGATTTGTGCGCACACATCATTGGCGTCCAGCTTGACACATATATCGTCCCAACTTGCCGCTTTCGCCGACAGTTCAGTTTGGCTCAATGATGCAGTTATGGTATCCTTGGCATCCACAAACGTGACAGCACGAGCCTGTAGGCGCAGACCGTCCACTTCAAGCGAGTGGAAAGGCAACGAGAACGCCGAACTATCTTCCTCTGTCGTGTCGGGCGCACTAACGAACACCGAGAGGTTGTTCTGTCCGTCCGGCGCAATGAAGAAGTTCACTTGTGCACCGGTCAGAGCGGCTTCGTAGACGTGCAGGTTCTTATTCGTCAGGAACTCGCGCACATCCACTGTGGCTACTACATGTTTGGCTTCCACTACGGTATCGTTCTGCGCTCCCTGCATAGGATTGATGAGCAGCAGTCCGTCGGCACGCAGGCCGAAGCGTGGGAAGGTGGAGAAGAACGTCAGATTGACTTCGCCAATCTCATACTGGCAGGTGATGAACTTACCTGCAGCTTCGCGGGCGATAGGCGTCAGGCGGGCAGGCGTGAACACTACGTACATTGCTATGCACGCTACAATCACTACCGCCAGCACGACACCCAGCAGCGTCCAACCGATAATCTTCAGTGCCCTTTTCATGTACTGAAAAAGTTAGTTCGCCAAAGAGACAATTTTGGTATAATAGAACTTAATGCCTGGATGGTCTCTCTCGTAATACTCCAACTGACCATCTGCCAGTTTGGTTACGCAGTATATCTTGGGAATCTCTGCACCGCCGTTATCCAGCAGGTGAATCTCCGTCAGTTCGCCGTTGGAAGTCACGAACTTGTACTTGAACCATCCGTTACCCGGGTGCCCCAATTCCTCGCGGCTGTTAATCAAGTCCTGCTCAGACACATCTTCATCCTCATGCCACTCGCGGCCGTAGAGATAATCGGCTTCGTCGGATTGCTCGGAGGTGAAGCGAACGAAGTGTTCTGTTCCGTCTTCCTGCCACAATGCCTGCAGGTCACTTAGACTGTAGGCGGGAGTATTGTTACTCAGATCGCCAAAGCAGGCCGTCAGAGTCAAACTAACGATGGCGCATAATGCCAAATGATAAAACTTTTTCATATCTCTTGTGGTTTGTATCCGTCAAGCTTGGCGGATGATTAGGCTTTGGTTATCTTGACCATGACATCCATATCCTCGATGGTTGTGCCGTCTGTCATGCTATCCACCAGGGTGATGCTGTTCGCAAGCACCTGCGAAGCGATATACTCGCTGCAGTGCTCCACGGCTGCATTGATAGCATCGTTGCGGACGATCTGCACATGGATACGGTCGGTTATCTCTAGTCCACCGGACTTTCTGAGGTTCTGCAGTCGGTTGATCAGTTCGCGGGCTATACCTTCCTCGATCAGTTCACTCGTCAGCTCGATGTCCAGAGCTATAGTCAGCACGCCGTTGTTCACCACGAGCCAGCCGGGCATATCCTCGGTCAGGATCTCCACGTCCTCGGGAATCAGAGTGTAGTTGAAAGTTGAAAGTTGAAGGTCGAAAGAACCTTCGGCTTCCATGACTGCTATATCATCCTGACTCATAGCGTTGATAGCCGCAGCCAATTCTTTCATATGTGCTCCAACTTTCTTGCCGAGCACCTTGAAGTTAGGTTTGATCTTCTTTACCAGTTTGACTTCTGACTTTTCTGCCGGCACGATGTCCAGTTCTTTTACATTCACCTCAGCGCGTATCAGGTCAGCCACGTGGTTCAGAGCTTGCAGGGTCTGTTCGTCCTGAACGGGTATAACGGCTTTCTGCAGTGGCTGACGCACGTTCTTCTCGGCTTTCTTACGGAGCGAGAGAATCATCGATGTTGCCTGGTTAGCCAGATACATCGAGCGTTCGAGGTCTTTGTTGATGAGTGTCTCGTCAGCCTTTGGCCAATCAGCGAGGTGCACGCTACACGGGCTTTCGACTTTCGACTTTTGGCTTTCTACTAAATCCCGATACAGACGGTCGGCATAGAACGGCGCATTAGGTGCCATGAGTTGGGCAACAGTCTTCAGACAGGTGTACAGCGTACTGTAAGCCGCCTGCTTGTCGGCATCCATCTCGCCACCCCAGAAACGCTTGCGGTTCAGGCGCACATACCAGTTACTCAGGTCATCCTGCACAAAGTCCGAGATAGCACGCCCGGCTTTCGTTGGCTCATAAGCCTCATAAGCCGCCGTCACTTCCCGGATGAGCGAGTTGAGTTTGGATAATATCCACCTGTCAATCTCCGAATATGCCGCAGGGTTGGTGTTGTCGGCTGACCAGCCATCCACATTGGCATACAGGGCAAAGAATGCATAGGTGTTGTAAAGCGTGCCGAAGAACTTACGGCGCACCTCTGCTACTCCTTCGGGGTCGAACTTCAGGTTATCCCAAGGAGCGCTGTTTGTGAGCATGTACCAGCGAACGGCATCTGCACCATACTGATCCATTGCGCCGAACGGATCGACTGCATTGCCCAAACGTTTGGACATCTTGTTACCGGTTTTGTCAAGCACCAGCCCGTTGCTTATCACGTTGCGGAATGCCACCTTTCCCTCCATCATCGTATGGATGGCATGCAAGGTGAAGAACCATCCGCGGGTCTGGTCAACACCTTCGCTGATGAAGTCCGCAGTGCGCGGTGCATCGGCGTTCTCAAACGGATAGTGGTTCTGCGCGTAGGGCATAGCGCCGGAGTCGAACCAAACGTCAATCAGATCCAGTTCGCGGCGCATAGGTTTGCCGGTAGGCGAAACCAGGACTATCGAATCCACATACGGTCGGTGCAGATCGATCACGCTCGGGTCGTAATTCTCCGCCGAGTAGTCGCCAACCTTGAAGTTCGGCCAGGGGTTGGCTTTCATCACTCCGGCTGTCACGGCTTTGTCGATCTCGGCAAACAGTTCTTCGATACTACCGATGCATATCTCCTCCTGCCCGTCCTCGGTGCGCCATATAGGCAGCGGTGTGCCCCAGTAGCGCGAGCGCGATAGGTTCCAGTCGTTCAGGTTCTCCAGCCATTTACCGAAGCGTCCTGTGCCGGTAGATTCGGGTTGCCAATTGATGGTTTTGTTCAAGGCAATCATCTCATCGCGTGCGGCTGTGGAACGTATGAACCACGAGTCGAGCGGGTAATACACGATAGGCGTGTCGGTACGCCAGCAGTGCGGGTAGTTGTGCACGTGCTTCTCAATCTTCAGCACTGTGCCTGCCTGCTTCATCTGCATACACAGACGGATATCGATATTCTCAGCCTTCAGGGCTTTCTGCTCGTCGTAGCGATTGTCAGTCCAGAAGTTTGCCTTATCGTAAGCATTCTTTACAAACTGGCCTGACCATACGTTGTACAACTCGGTGTTGATGCAGTTAGCCACAAAATCTTCGTTGAGTTCGTCGGTCAGCCAGTACTTACCGGCAAAGTCTACCATCGGTCGCGTCTCGCCGTTCTTGGTAATCATGTACAATGCGGGTATGCCTGCTGCTTCCGCCACGCGCTTGTCGTCTGCACCGAAAGTTGGCGCGATATGTACGATACCTGTACCGTCCTCGGTGGTTACGTAGTCGCCTGCTATCACGCGGAACGCATCGGCACTGCGGTCGGTGATCAGGTTCTGCTCTTTGTTGTAATCCACAGGCTTAACCCAGGGGAAGAGTTGCTCGTAACGCAAGCCAACGAGGTCTTTGCCCTTGAAACGTGCAACGATATTCGGCTCAAGCAGATTGCCGTCGGCATCGGTGGCGCACAGTTCTTTTTTATAGGCGTCCAAACGCGCCTCGGCAAGGATGATATGCTCTCCGTTCGGTGCTACCACTTCTACGTAGTCAATCTTCGGTCCTACGCATAGAGCGGTGTTCGAGGGCAATGTCCACGGCGTGGTTGTCCAGGCTATGATATAAGTCGAAAGACCGCTGCGCTCAAAGTCAAAAGTCGAAAGACCTTTTCCTGTCACCTTGAACTTGGCGGTACACGTTGTATCTTTTGTATCGCGGTAGCAGCCGGGCTGGTTAAGCTCATGCGAACTGAGTCCCGTGCCTGCCATAGGCGAGTACGGTTGAATGGTGTAACCCTTGTAGAGATAACCTTTCTTGTACAACTGCTTGAGCAGGTACCAAAGCGTCTCGATATATTTATTGTCATAGGTTATATACGGGTGCTCAAGATCCACCCAGTAACCCATCTGCTTGGTTAGGGCAGTCCACTCCCGGGTATATTTCATCACTTCCTGTCGGCAAGCAGCGTTGTACTCGTCGACACTGATCTTCTTGCCAATATCCTCCTTGGTGATACCTAATTTTTTCTCCACTCCCAGTTCTACCGGCAGACCGTGGGTATCCCATCCGGCTTTACGCTGCACCTGATACCCTTGCATCGTTTTGTAGCGGCAGAACGTATCCTTGATGGTACGCGCCAGCACATGGTGTATGCCAGGCATGCCGTTTGCAGACGGAGGACCCTCAAAGAACAAAAACGGCGTATGCCCCTCACGGATAGCTATACTCTGATGGAACAAGTCTTCTTGCTCCCACTGCCCTAACACCTCACGGCTTATGGCTGCCAAATCCAATTGTTTGTACTCGTTAAATTGCTTCATTATGTTTGTTTGTTATATACCAGCTTTTAATCGGTCTTATGCGTACGCGCTTATCCTATGCGCGCGTCATGCGCACAAATTCAGCTTTCGCAAAAATACAAAAAAAATCCCACATTTGCAAGAGATGCAGGATTTTTTTTTACAAACAACAGGTATTTTGCACCTATTGCTAACTGTACAATGCGTGTGGCACACGTTTTATTTTTTGCACTCACAACTGATGCACTTGTAGCACATGCCTGCCAGAGCAGCGCTAATCAGCGGAGCTACGATGAATAACCACAGTTGCGGCAGCGCCAGAGCGTTCTCTGAGAAGATAACCTGCGAGATCGAACGATCAGTTCTTTTTCACGCCTTGATAGTCTTCGACGGTCTTGGTGGAGATGGTGGTGGTGACCTTGCTGGAGTCGGTTACCTCGGTGTAGGTAGCCGTTGAGGTGATGGTACGTGTGGCTTTGCAGGCAGTGAGAGCCAGTGACAGAGCCACAAACATTGCCACATAGGCAATGAGGAGAAATATATTACGTTTTTTCATTTTCTTTGTTCGATGCTGCTCGGCTTGTGCGCCGAAGGTTAAACTTGATAAAGCTGTGTGTCAGTCCTGGTGGGAATCCGCTGGGGTAGAATCCCCGAAAGGGTTTACTCATCATTTTCTGCTCGCGTTCCCACTTGCGTCGGAGTCTTATCGCCTGGCTGTCGGTCAGTCTTTCCACTGGTTAGGCTACGGAACTTGTAGGTGTAATCGATACCAAACAGCGCACCGGCGAACGTTGCTGCCTCACCGAAGGCAACCAGTAGCGTCTCGTGAATTTCGCCTTTGGGGTCGATATAGACGCCGCAGAATAGGAGAATCAATCCCCCAATCGAGAGTACTGCGGCCGTGATGAGTTGAAGCAACGTTTCCGGTTTCATGTTTGGGT
>SAMEA3663077__coassemble_251_pt1 | contig 22833 bp, 17 predicted proteins | sample SAMEA3663077__metabat2_high_PE_010 | metagenome-assembled genome bin SAMEA3663077 (sample SAMEA3663077) | pig gut metagenome | biome: pig gut; feature: pig-associated habitat; material: faeces | place: France | collected 2012
CTTTCTTTCTCATAATTAATCAATTAAAGTGTCCAAAAAACGGGGTACACTACAGAGCATGTTCTGTCACAGGAGAGTTGAATAACACAATAATCGCACAATAATCACGCAATAATCACCCAATAAACCTTCTATGCAAGGTCGATGGACAAATGGATTGAGGGCGATGCGTGGCGGAGAGCCGACACAGAAAAAAGAGACCTTTTCGGGTCTCTTTTTGTGGTGCCAACGGGAATCGAACCAGTGACACAAGGATTTTCAGTCCTTTGCTCTACCAACTGAGCTATGGCACCTCGCGTTCGGCAAATCGTACTATCGGATGTCGCGTGGCGACATTAAGCGCACGATTGCCTCCGCTCTCCCCACTGCATGTTATTTGTGGGAACCCCATAGAGTCACCCAACTCGAGCAAAGCTCTTTGGGAACCCCATAGAGTCACCCCACTCGAGCAAAGCTCTTTGGGGACCCCGTAGTCACCCCACTCGAGACAAGCTCTTTGGGGACCCCGTAGACACCCCACTCGAGCAAAGCTCTTTGGGGACCCCGGGGTTGGGGGCTTTCCGGCGAAAGCGGGTGCAAAGGTACGACAATTTTCCGAATATTGCAAATTCTTGTACCTCAGCAGAGCGGTTTGCGGCGCGAAAATCGGCATTTTGACACGTCAAGCATACAAATAGACCGCGACGCGCCGGTGATTGGAGTCGGAACGCAGACCGACTTAATGTGTTGTGGCTGCCTCTGATGCGGCGCGGTCGTCGCTGATATCTACCAGTTTGTATTGCTCCGGATAGGCTTCGGCATATCGTAGCAGTTGCTGTTCGATCTGTCGCGTGAGCGTCTCACCGAAAGCCACGGTCTGCTCGGCGGTCTGCTGCAATTGTTCTACCGACTGTATGCTAGTGGCGTTAAGGAAAAAAGCGTACTTCTTGGCCGTTGAGGCGTCGATATGCTCCTTCATAGTCTGCAGCAATGTTTGTACCTCGGCTTGGCGTTGTTGCGCCTCTGCCAATGCTACGATGCGTCCCGACAGTTCGCCATCGGCAATCTGCTCGGCGGTAGTCAGGCTGTCTTGCGCCTGCAGAGTCGTGGCAGCCACAGCCTGCTGCAGACGGATGAATGTAGCCAGTGGCGAGTGGTAATCGAAGCGCTCCACGCGGTTAGGCAGCAGCGGATCGGTCTCCAACTGAACGATCTGCCCCTGACGGAAACGCTCCATAGCCGTGCTGAGCATGGTGTGCTCCTGTATCAGCCCGCGCATGAACGTGCCGTAGGTATGTTGCTGAACATGCATGAACGAACTTGTCCAGCCGGCGTAGTCCCACATAGGTATGTCGTTGGCCAGAAAGTCCGACGATGTCACGCCGTCCAGACGGTAAACGAGTATATCTACCTTGCGGAAAACAGGGTTGTAGTACGGCACAGGTGAAATGCTCAACGCCTCCATAAACAGTTGCTTATCCTGTTCCAGTTGCCTTGTCAGCGCTTCCAGTTGCTGCAGGCCGGCGCGGTCGTCGTCGGTCAGACACAGATGTGCCAGTTTCTCCGACGGATATTTCTCCATGAACTGCAGGAACAGTTGCCGGCACGCCTCGTAGCGATCAACCATTCGATAGAAGCGGTTATGCAGCGTGTCGGTCTCGGCGCGCCATCGGCTGACGGTGTCCAGGCGTGCGCGCATGTAGGTTTCTATATCGCTATACTCAAGTTTCTTGCCTGCGGGAGTGATGGTAGGAAACGTCTCGCCTCGCGGAATGCGTCCGTCCAGGAAGTACAGACAGTTGCCGTAGAACAGTCGTCCCTTGTACAGCAGTTCGGCTCGTTCGTCGTAGTTATGCAGGGCGTCCTTGCTGGGCAGCAGCGAATATACGGTCTCCGCCATGCGGTAATAAATCGAAGCCTGTTCGGGGTGGTAGCGCTGGTAGGCCAGCATGTTGTACAACGCCTCGTAACCGGGCATAGACTCGGTGCGGGCGATAAGGTCGCTGTAGCGCTCGGATGACGAAGATTGCGCTCCAGCTATGCCACAGCAGGCGGCAAGGATGGCTATGAAAATATATCGTTTCATATACATTGCAAATTAGAATTCCGTTACCTTAAATTCTACGCGTCGGTTGATGGCTCGGTTGGCATCGCTGGTGTTCGGCACGAGCGGTCGGCGCTTGCCGTAACCTGTACTGGTGAGCCGGCTGCGGTCGATACCTTTCTTTACGATATACTCCATGGTCGCCTCGCCGCGTTTGGATGAGAGCTGGTCGTTGTAATCGTCGGAACCCACATCGTCGGTGTGCGCCGAGAGTTCGATCTGCAGCCCCGGGTTAGCCTCCATAAGACGAACCACCTTGTCCAACTCGGCGTGCGACGAACGGGTCAGGATGTATGAGTTCGTCTCAAACTGAATGTTCTTGAGTTGAACAACCATATCTTTCTGAATAGGCTTGAGCGACACGTCGCACAGTTGGCGGTCATAGCCTTCGGGAATGCTGACGATGGTATCGAAGAAGAAGTGTCCCGGACTCTGCACCACCAGTTCGTACTCATCCTCCTGGCGAAGCATGATTGTTGTGGTGGGCGGGTTGTAAGGCATATCAATCACCTCATGCTTGTTGCGGTTGCGCAGACGGATAGTGCCCTCTTTGACAGCCGCGTTCAGTTCGTCGGTGAGTTGTAGTTCCAGAGGTTTTTTTACAGGTCGCAAAGGCAGGTCAAACTCCGCAGCGGAGAATCGTACGTCGCGCAGGGTATTGATGGTGATGGTTGTATCCACATATCCGCGGCGGTAGAATGTCAGGGCGTACGTTTCGCCGATAGGCAGCTCATACACTCGTCCTTGCTCCTCGCGTTTGGTTCGCACACGCAGGCTCTTGCCTGTGGCGGCGTTCTTGATCACCTCGCGCTCCTGCGGTTCGGGCGTGAACAGCTCGGCATCGTAGGGGTTGATGCGTATACTCAGGTTACGGGCTATCTGCACCTGCACATGGCGGTCGGCAAGCGAGTCGGGGTTGGTGCAGTCGATAGTCAGGTAGTAGTGGCTGTAGTTAGGAGCCGTGATATCGATGTTGTACTTTCGGTAGGGCTGCAGCGCTACGCGGAATCGTCCGGTAGTGGCATCGCACGTAGCCTCGTCCAGACTGTTGGCCGTGATGGCGTCATACAGACGGATTGTTGCCTCCACGGCGCGACCGGAGTTCTCGTCGGTCACTACGCCCGTCAGCACACCGTAATTGCCGCTGCGCATCTGAGGCGGGAGAACTATCTGACGGTTGAAATATACAGAATCAAACTCTCGTTTGTCGCGTTCCTGCTCCTTAATCTCCGTCAGATGCAGGATTGTGTCGCGTTGCTGCTTGAGGTACGGGGCGTAGAGCGACCGGCGTTCGGTTGAATCCATGCGCACGGGCAGTGTCCATGTGCCGTAACCCAGGTAACGCGTGTAGTACAGGGCGTAATACAGACGTTTCTTTTCCATTTCGCGACGGGCAAACAGCACGGTTTTGTTGTCAGGCAGCACCAGCGGAGATATATCGTGGTCGGTCGAAACAATAGCCGGTTCGGCTTGTTGCCATTCACCGCGCAGATTGTCGCTGGTGAACAGATGGTCGGTTATGCCCTGAGTGCCGTGCGATGACTTGATAAGTTTGGCATCATACTTCCTGCGGACGAAGTACAGCCGTCGCTCGTCGGACGATACGGACGGCCACATCTCATCGGCATCGGGCGTGTTCACCGAGTCGTTCATCCGCTCAGGTATGCTCCAGAACCCCGCACGCGAACGTGAGATATACAGATCGTAACTGGATTTGCCCGGTTCCAGGGCGGAGAAGTAGATGGTCAGACTGTCGAAACTCATATGCGCGTGCTGAATCTTCCAGCCCTGCTGGCTGAACTTGCGCAATTCGGGAATGGGCTGCAGGTCTTTCTGGCTAAACATAGTCGTCGAGCACAGCAACAGACATGCAAGCAAAAGATTAATATGCCGTTTCATGGCACAAAAGTACAACTTTATTTTCAAAAATGCAAATATAATAAGAAAAAAATGTCAAATATTTTGTTTTTTCAAGAAAAAATATGTAACTTTGTACGACTTTTACGGGTCTAACTATTTACTAACATGCGTTCACATACCGTGAGCGCTTAAAATCAGGAGTGCAAACCGATGCTTGCAACCAAGCAGGCTGAGTAAGATGCAACACTCCAAAATGACATAAAATAATGAATATTGTTACAAAAGAAATCACATTGCCCGACGGCCGTGTGATTACCCTTGAAACCGGCAAACTGGCCAAGCAGGCTGACGGCGCCGTGATGGCAACCCTCGGCAACACAATGGTTCTGGCTACCGTTTGTTCGGCTAAAGATGCAATGCCCGGTACGGACTTCATGCCCCTGACGGTAGAGTACAAAGAGAAGTTCGCATCGGCCGGACGATTCCCCGGAGGTTTTACCCGCCGCGAAGGTAAGGCTTCTGACTACGAGATTCTGATTGCACGACTTATCGACCGTGCGCTCCGCCCACTTTTTCCCGCTAATTACCACGCAGACACTTTCGTGAATGTCACCCTGTATTCGGCTGACGGCATCGATATGCCGGAGTCGATAGCCGGTCTGGCTGCGTCGGCTGCCCTGGCTTGCTCGGACATACCCTTTGAGGGACCGATATCCGAGGTACGTGTGGCACGCGTGAACGGTGAGTTTGTTATCAACCCGACCTTCGAGCAATGCGAGCAGGCTGATCTCGAACTGATGGTGGCCGCTACGCTGGACAACATCATGATGGTTGAGGGCGAGATGAAGGAAGTGCCGGAGTCGGTTATGCTGGATGCTATCCGTGCCGCTCACGAGGCTATCAAGCCGCAGTGCCAGGCACAGATAGAGATGATGAAGGCGTATGGCAAAGAGGTGAAACGCGAGTATTGCCACGAGGTGAACGACGACGAGTTGAAGCAGGCAGTACACGACTTCAGTTATGCTCGCGCTTATGCGCAGGCTACCAGTGCTGACACCGACAAACATCACCGCGAGGCTATGTTCTCGCAGATTTGCGAAGATTTCAAGACCGAGAAAGCCGAGTATATGGCTCAGCGTGCTGAGGCTCTGGGCATTGAGGTGGATGAGGTAGCCGCTATGGTTGACCGCTACTACCACGATGTAGAGAAAGAAGCCATGCGTCGCGCTGTGCTTGACGAAGGCAAGCGTCTGGACGGACGTACAACAACCGAGATTCGCCCGATCTGGTGCGAGGTTAGCCCGCTGCCCGGTCCTCACGGATCGTCGATCTTTACCCGCGGTGAGACGCAATCGCTCTCTACCGTTACGCTCGGCACCAAACGTGACGAGAAGATTGTTGACGAGGCGTTGATTCAAGGCTCGGATCGCTTCTTGCTGCACTACAACTTCCCGCCGTTCGCTACAGGCGAGGCCAAACCTCAACGTGGCGTAGGACGTCGCGAGATCGGTCACGGCAACCTGGCATGCCGCGCGCTGAAGAACATGATCCCCGAGGACTTCCCCTACAGCGTACGCGTTGTTTCGGATATCCTGGAGTCCAACGGCTCAAGCTCGATGGCTACCGTATGCGCAGGTACGCTCGCGCTCATGGACGCAGGCGTTCCTATCAAGAAACCTGTCAGCGGTATAGCTATGGGACTTATCTCCGAGAACAAGGGTACGAACTATGCTATCCTGAGTGATATCCTTGGCGATGAGGATCACCTGGGTGATATGGACTTCAAGACCACCGGTACACGCGACGGTCTGACTGCCTGCCAGATGGATATCAAGGTCGACGGTCTGAGCTACGAGATCCTGGAGAATGCTCTAGCACAGGCTCATCAGGCTCGTATGTATATCCTTGACAAGATTCTTGAAACGATGCCCGAGCCGCGTGCTGACATCAAGCCGCACGCTCCGCGTATAACCAGCTTCTATATCCCGAAAGACCTGATCGGTGCCGTTATTGGCCCTGGCGGTAAGATTATCCAGGGTATACAGGCTGAGACAGGTGCTGTAGTCAGCATCGATGAGGATGAGAAGGGTGGCAAGGTTGAGGTTGCTTCCAGCAACAAAGAGTCGATGGATGCCGCTATCGCCAAGATCAAAGCTATCGTAGCTCTGCCCGAGGTGGGCGAGACCTACGAGGCTACCGTCAAGAGCCTGATGCCGTACGGCTGCTTCGTTGAGTTCATGCCGGGTAAGGAAGGTCTGCTGCATATCAGCGAGATCGACTGGAAACGCTACGAGACAATGGAGGAGACAGGTATCCAGGAGGGTGACAAGATTATGATTAAACTGCTGGAGGTTGATCCTAAGACCGGTAAGTTCCGCCTGAGCGCCAAGGCGCTGAAGGAGAAACCTGAAGGTTACGTTGAGCCCGAGCGTCCTGCACGTGCTCCGCGTGGCGATCGTCCCGAACGTCGTGGACCGCGTCCTGAGCGCAAAGCTGAACCGGCTGGTCGCTTCAGTAACAGCGACGGCGCACGCCTTGACAAACGTCACTAATCAGTCGCAACAGGTATAATCAGAGGGGTGAACGGAGCAAATCCGCTCACCCTTCTTTTTTGCTCACCATACGCTTGTTGCAGCGCATACACCGTGTGCTTTGTCAACCGCAAATAGCAAAGCTGCGATAAAAACTACCAAAAAACGGTGTTTCGGGGGCTATAATTTGCTTATGTCGAAAAATTGTCGTACTTTTGCATCCGCTTTTGGGCTCAAGTCAAGTGAAAGTCCGAAAGAAGGTTCTTACAAATGTTTTTGTAGAATGCGGCAATAGCTCAGTTGGTAGAGCACGACCTTGCCAAGGTCGGGGTCGCGAGTTCGAGTCTCGTTTGCCGCTCTCCTTACTACGATGAGCAGAACCAACGTTCTGCTTTCATTTTCTAAGGAATCCCCGTGGGAGTAGGTTCTTCTACACAAACGCGTGAGTGTTTGTGGTGGGGAAAAGCCGAGGCACGAGTCGCTTTCAATGTCACAGCGTGACATCAGTGCAATCTCGTCGCCGATGGCGACGCAGCCCAGGTGGCGGAATTGGTAGACGCGTACGTTTCAGGTGCGTATGTCGCGAGGCGTGCAGGTTCGAGTCCTGTTCTGGGCACAGAGTTCTTTGATTGTATCGACAGCCGCGAGGCTGTCGAATCGTAAGAGCCCTACGGCAATCCTCATTGCCGTAAGCGACGCGCAGGTGGTGAAATTGGTATACACGCTACTTTGAGGGGGTAGTGGTCGCAAGATCGTGTGAGTTCGAGTCTCATCCTGCGCACAATTGCATTATGGAGAAAAATCGGAAACGGTTTCTCTCCTTTTTTTGTGCGTTTTCCTACATCTTCCCGCTGAGATAACGGGACAATTGAAACCGAGGGTAGAGATAGGGGCTTGCCCTCCGCCGATTATTGCCGACATATTCGCGTGTCGCGGCTAAGCAATGAGCACCAGGGAAGCAACCCCGTTGCTTTTTTTGTCCGAAAAATTTGCATATATCAAATATTTTTTGTATCTTTGCAACGTGAAACAAGTAAAAATAGCTCGTAACGGCAAATAAAACGCCGATTTGTTACTATTTCGTTACCCGCCGGATGGTAACAAAGGGCTATCTTTTTGAAAATCAATAATTTAATAAAATGTCGTATTTATGTGGTTAAAAGACTCATCTATCGGCCGTAAATTCATTATGAGTATAACCGGCCTGTTCCTTGTTCTGTTCCTGCTGTTCCACGGTTCGATGAACCTGTGTCTGGTAATCGATGACCTGTTCGGAACACAGGCATATAACTGGATTTGCGCTATGCTGGGCGCTAACTGGTACGCTGTAGCCGGCACCGGTGTTCTGGCACTGGGTGTACTCGTGCACTTCGGCTATGCCATCATGCTGACTATCCAGAACTACCGCGCACGCGGCAACGACCGTTACGCTATCAGTGCCCGTCAGGAAGGCGTGGACTGGGAGAGCAAGAACATGCTCGTGCTCGGCGTTATCGTGCTGGGTTTCCTGCTGCTGCACCTGTATAACTTCTGGTTCAAGATGCAGTTTGCCGAACTGACCGGTATTCACACCTCGATGTTCGACCCGCAGGACGGCAGTGCTATTGTCAAGGCGCTGTTCACCAGCGGTTGGGGAGGCATCGTTTATTGCCTGCTGTACATCGTTTGGCTGGTAGCCCTCTGGCTCCATCTCAATCACGGCATCTGGTCGGCATTGCAGACCATAGGCTGGAGCAACCTAATCTGGCTCAAGCGTATCAAAGTAATCGGCACCGTGTTCGCAACGATCGCCGTTGGCCTGTTCATGATTGTGGTTCTGTATTTTTTAGGAGTAAATATAGGCACAATGTGCGCTTGATTAGTTTAGAGTTTAAATCTACCCACTGAATAAAATACAACAAGTATATGACAAAGAAAGAAGAAATATTGGACGCTGCCAAGATGGTGGCAACCAAAGCCGCAAAGGCTGCCAAAGAGGTAGCGGAAGTTGCTGTAGAGAAAGCTACGGAAGTCGCTCAGGCTGCTGCTCAAGAAATCGAAGCTCGTGCCGGCAAGGTTGCCGAACGTGCTGAGGTGAAAGAAGCCGTGGCTGCCGCTACCGAGGCTGTGAAAGCAGCCGGCAAAGCCGTCAAAGCTGCTGCCCAGACCATGGCTACACCGTCTGCCGAGAGCACCAAGGTTATCACGCCGAAGATGGCCAAGATACCCGAGGGACCCCTGGAGAAGAAATGGACGAACTACAAGGATCATCAGAAACTCGTTAACCCTGCTAACAAACGTAAACTCGACGTAATCGTCGTAGGTACAGGTCTGGCAGGCGCATCGGCTGCCGCTTCGCTGGCAGAAATGGGATTCAACGTGCTGAACTTCTGTATCCAGGATAGCCCGCGCCGCGCACACTCCATCGCTGCACAGGGAGGTATCAACGCTGCCAAGAACTATCAGAACGACGGTGACTCGGTTTATCGTCTGTTCTACGACACCATCAAGGGCGGTGATTATCGTGCACGTGAAGCGAACGTTTATCGTCTGGCTGAGGTCAGCAACAACATCATCGACCAGTGCGTGGCACAAGGCGTTCCGTTCGCACGCGAGTACGGCGGATTGCTCGACAACCGTTCGTTCGGTGGCGCTCAGGTGAGCCGTACGTTCTACGCTAAGGGACAAACCGGCCAACAGTTGCTGCTCGGTGCTTATAGCGCACTCAGCCGTCAGATTGGCAAAGGCAAGGTGAAGATGTACACCCGTTACGAGATGCTGGATATAGTGATGATTAAGGATGAGAACGGTGAACCCCGTGCACGCGGTATCATTGCCCGCAACCTCGTTACCGGACGCATTGAGCGTTTCTTCGCTCACGCTGTTGTAATTGGTTCGGGTGGCTACGGCAACACGTTCTTCCTCTCCACCAACGCTATGGCCAGCAACGGTTCGGCTGCTATGCAGATGTACCGCCACGGTGCATATTTCGCTAACCCATGCTACGCACAGATTCACCCGACATGTATTCCTAAGCACGGCGACTTCCAGTCCAAACTGACACTGATGTCCGAGTCGTTGCGTAACGACGGACGTATCTGGGTTCCAAAGAAATTGGAGGATGCCAAGCGTCTCCAGGCGGGCGAGATCAAGGGCCGCGATATCCCTGAGGAAGATCGCGACTACTACTTGGAGCGTCGTTATCCTGCTTTCGGTAACCTCGTTCCGCGTGACGTGGCTTCACGTGCCGCTAAGGAGCGCTGCGATGCAGGCTATGGCGTGAACAACACCGGTCTGGCTGTGTTCCTGGACTTTAGCGATGCTATCAAGCGTCTGGGCAAAGATGTAGTTGCTCAGAAGTACGGTAACCTGTTCCAGATGTATGAGAAGATTGTGGACGAGAATCCGTACGAAAACCCGATGATGATCTTCCCCGCTATCCACTACACGATGGGTGGTATATGGGTTGACTACGAGCTGCAGACCAGCGTCAAGGGCTTGTTCTGCATCGGTGAGGCAAACTTCTCCGACCACGGTGCCAACCGTCTGGGTGCTTCGGCTCTGATGCAGGGTTTGGCTGACGGATACTTCGTATTGCCTTACACAATCCAGAACTACCTGGCTGACCAGATTGGCGTGCCGCGTATGAGTACCGACCGTCCGGAGTTTGCCGAGGCTGAGAAAGCCGTTCAGGCTAAGATCGACAAACTGATGGCTATCCAGGGTACAGAGTCAGTGGATACGATCCACAAACGTCTCGGATTGGTAATGTGGGACTTCGTAGGCATGGGTCGTACAGCAGAGAGCCTGAAGACCGCTTTGGCTAAGATAGAAGAGATAAAGAAAGACTTCTGGTCGAACGTATACATCCCCGGCAAAGCTGACGCTCTGAACAACGAACTGGAGAAAGCCCTTCGTTTGGCTGACTTCATCGAGATTGGCAAACTGATGGCACTGGACGCTCTGAACCGTGAGGAGTCTTGCGGCGGTCACTTCCGCGAGGAGTATCAGACCGAGGAAGGTGAGGCTCTGCGTCAGGACGACAAGTTCTCATACGTAGCTTGCTGGCACTATCTGGGTGAGGACAAAGAGCCCGAACTCATCAAGGAGCCTCTGGACTACGAGTTTACCGAGCGCAAGACGCGTAACTATAAGTCGTAAGACTGAAGTTTAGAGCTTAGAGCGCCTCTGAGGTCTAACAATTGAAATGATAAATTAGAGGGTAGCACGTTGGTGCTACCCTCTAATTGTTTATAAGGAATGATGTGTAGTCTTAACTTTCTCCGGTCAACTGCGCTGCACGGGAGTTACTTCTTATTCGGCAGTTCGAGACCGTAGCCCTTCTTGCGGTCTTCAATCTTAAGCAGGAAACTTAGGATGAACGCCAGTACGCCAAACGAGGCGAATACAATCATCGGCACGAGGTAACCGTTGGTGGCTACGCGAAGTTTGCCTATCAGCAGCGGAACGAGACACAAGCCTACGTTCTGCACCCAGAAAATAAGGCAGTAGGCAGAGCCGAGAACCTTCTCGTCAATAATCTTCGGTACACTTGGCCACATCGATGCGGGTACAAGCGAGAAACTTACGCCAAGTATAAGAATGGTTACTAGCGCCAGTGCCTTGCTCGGATATGCGGGTAGCACAAAGGCAAATACGCAGTGGCAAGCAATCATAATCAATGCACCGATCATCATCATTGATGCCCCCTTGCCCTTGTAGTCGATGAATGCTCCCAGGAACGGCGTAAGAACCATAGCCAGAATAGGGAACCACTTGAACAATCCTGCAGCCTCGGCATTGGTGATGCTGAGCGTCTCCTCAAGGAAGTTGGTTGCAAAGCGCTGGAAGGGGAAGATTGCGGAATAATAGAGCACGCACAGCAAAGCCACAATCCAGAACATCTTCGACGAGAATATCTGTTTCAGGTCGCTAACATGGAACTCATCCTCAGGATCATGTACTGCAGGTGCTTCGCCAACGGCTACAAGTTGTTTGTCGAACTTGTTGTCCATGATGGTGAATACGAAAAAGTTCAGCAATCCTATCACGAGCAGCAGTGAAGCAAACAGCAGCGGTGCTACTACGGAGTTTGTGCCGTTGACGGCAAAGTGAATGCTGAACATCGGGGCAAGCCACATGGCAGCAAACACTCCCAGGCGGGCAATAGCCATCTCCAAGCCCATAGCCAGAGCCATCTCTTTGCCCTTGAACCACTTGGCCAGGATCTTGCTGACCGTAGTGCCTGCCATCTCGCAACCGCAACCGAAGATCATGAATCCGAACATTGCTAACTTAGCCGAACCCGGCATAGCCGGCCACCAGGCATTGAGCCATTCCACGGTGTTGGCATCTGCCCAGGATACGCCCCAGAACTTGATAGCCGCACCTATCACCATCAGCGATGCTGACAGCAGACCTGTGAAACGCACGCCCATCTTATCAAGGATAATGCCGGCCAGTATAAGGAAGCCGAACACGTTGAGCAGATATTCGCCTGCGGCGTAGGTACCGAATATACCCTGATCCCAACCGAGGGTGTCGTTGAGCAGCGATGCCAACGGAGAGAGGATATCAACGAACATGTACGCGAAGAACATCATCGATGCTACCAGCACGAGCACTGTCCAACGTGCCCAAGCCTTATCGCGAAGTAAAGATTGAATTTGTTCCATAGTGTTTGTATTTTCTACAACGCCTCATCCTCTGATTTGAGAGGATGAGGTGTCTTGTGTTTACGCTTAAGCCACTCGGCTTTACGCTTTTCGTAATCCGCGTAATGTGATTCGAGGTAGCCGTCAGCCATAGTCAGTAGTCAGTAATCAGCAATTAGTTTACTTGATGCCGAGTTTGGCTTTTACGAGCGGCATAACATTGTCGGCGTCCGGTGCGATATATACGGTAGCCGCAGAGTCGAAGATGTAGGTGTAATTATTGGCCGCACCTACCTCCTGAATAGCCTTGCCCATTTTCTCGTGTACAGGCTTCAGATACTCGGTACGCTTCTGCTCAACGTCTTGCTGTGCAGTCTGATAGGTGGTCTGAAGACGCTGTTGCATCGAGTAGAGTTCTTCCTCCTGAATCTGACGCATGGCATCGGTCAGAGTGCTTTGCTTCTGCTGATAGTCCTGATACTTCTTCTGGTACTCCTCCTGCATGCTCATCAGCATGTTCTCGTATTGCTTGTTCAGGCTGTCCATACGTGCTTGAACGTCCTTGAGTTCGGGCATTAGCATGAACAGCTCCTGCGTATTAACATAACCGAACTTCTGTGCATTTGCGGTCAGCGTCAGTGCCAGTACCGCCATAATCATTACAAACTTTTTCATATTTTTTAAATTAATTATATTCGTGGTGTAGTTATCTTGTGATGCCGATTGGTCGTATTATTTGGCTCCGAGTTTTTGCAACAACTTGTCGGAGTAGTCGAGTTTGGATGACATGTACAGCAGTCCGGGGTCGGACGAGCGGTCTTTGATGACATCTATATGTTTCTCGTTGGCCAGTTCCTGAATAGCGGCATAAATCTCATCCTGTATAGGTTTGAGCAGTGCCTCGCGTTTCTTGACCAGTTCGCCTGCTTCGCCGAAGTACTTGCGCTTGAGTTCGATGGCTTCCTGCTCTTTCTGCAATATCTCCTCTTCGCGGCGCTGACGCATCTCTTCGGACAGGAAGATTTGTTCTGTCTGGTAGTTGGTGGTCATCACGCGAATCTCCTGTTCCAGAGCATCCACTTCCTTCTGCCAGCGTTTGGCCATCATCGTCAGTTGCTCGTTGGCTGTCTCGTACTGAGGTAGATTCTTCAAAATGTATGCCATATCGACATAAGCGACGGAATTATCTTTCGCCGCAATCCCGCCTGCGAGACATAACGTGCTGATTATTAGGGTAAGTATTCGTTTCATATTTTTTCTCTTTAATCTTTGAGCAGCCAAATCCTGGCTGCGGTACTTACTGTTTGAGCGTAGCGGTTTATGTTATAGTTCCTGACCGAGTACAAAGTGGAACTGGCTCTTGCCGTACTGGTCACTGCCGTTAATCTTGTCGAATCCCCATCCCCAGTCTATACCCAGCAATCCAAACATAGGCAGGAAGACGCGCACACCCACACCGGCCGAACGCTTCAGGTTGAACGGGTTGTAATCCTTGATATCGGCAAAACAGTTACCGGCCTCCATGAATGCGAGTGCCCAGATGGTAGCGTTCTGCTCGAGGGATATAGGATAGCGCAACTCGAGTGTGAACTTGTTGTACAGGTAACCCATGTTTCGTCCGGTCTGCGGGTCGTAAGGCGTGAGTGAACCGGATGTGTATCCACGCATGGAGATGTAATCGGTAGCGTACGATGAGTACGACGACATACCGTCACCGCCCATATAGAATGACTCAAACGGCGACTTGGCGTATTTGTTGTAATGTCCGAGATAACCGAAGTCGAATCGTGTCATGAGCACCAGTTTCGAATCGCGCGAGAGCGGAGTGAACACTTTGCCGCTGAACTTCCACTTGTGGTACTCAATCAGATGATATCGTTCGTTGGTGGTCATCTGCGAATAATCCTTGCCGTTGAAGATCGACCATGGCGGAGTGATCTTCAGTCCGAGTGTGAACTGCGAGCCGCGGCGTGTGTAAATAGGATTGTCGATACTCGATCGTGACAGTTGCAGGTTCAGTGCAAGCGTGTGGCTCGTACCGTTGGAGATGAGCAGGTATGCCCAGTCTTTAAGCCAATAAGCCTGATACGACAGTTCGCCGTAGAACTGGAAGTAATCATCCGGCCAGCGCAGACGTTTGCCGTAACCTATACTTACGCCGAATGTGCGCAGATACTTGTCAGGGTCAGCCTCCGACTCCGCGAGTTGCTGGTAGTAATCGGAGTTACCGTAGTATGCGTAGTTGTAGGCATATGAGTTATACAGGTTGCGGTAAGCCTGATAGTAACGGTCGGAGTAACCGGTCTGCGAGGCGAAGAAGATAGATGTTGACAGTGAGTTAGGCCGCTTGCCGCCGAGCCATGGCTCAACAAACGATATGCTGGCCGATGTGTAGTACACACCATTGGTTCGGGCGTTGATGCTGAATGTCTGTCCCTCGCCTTGCGGCACAATGCGGTAACTCTTGGGGTTGAACAGGTTCTGAATGGCGAAGTTAGTGAACTTCAATCCTATTGAACCTACCAATCCCGTAGCACCCCAGCCAAGGGAGAACTCAATCTGGTCAGAGGATTTCGTCTCCAACTGATAGGTTATATCTACTGTACCATCTTCTGGGTTAGGCTGAATGTCCGGTACCAGTTTCTCCTGATCGAAGTGACCCATCTGTGCCAACTCACGCAGCGAACGCATGATGTCGGATTGCGAATAGAGTTGTCCGGGTTTGGTGTATAACTCGCGGCGTACGACATGTTCGTACACGCGCGTGTTACCTACTATATTGATCTCATTGATAGTAGCCGGCCGTCCTTCGTAAATGCGCATCTCGAAGTCGATGGAGTCGTTGTCGACATTTACTTCCACGGGCTCGACGTTGAAGAACAGGTACCCCTGGTCGGTGTAGAGTTTGCTGACTGCATCATCGTCCTCGTTCAATCGTTTGTTGAGTTCCTTGAGATTGTATGTCGAACCGGGTTTGATGCCCAGCACAGCGTTCAGATAATCGTACGGATAAACGGTGTTTCCTACCCAGTTGATCGAACGTATATAGTACTTGTCGCCCTCGCTGATGGTCATGTACACATCCACGCGTGTCGGATCTTCGGGGTTGGGAACAATGCTGTCGGCAACAATATACGCATCGCGGTAACCGAGTTCGTTGTACTTCTCGATCACGGCTTTTTTGTCGTTCTCAAACTCCGCTGACACGAACTTCTTCGTTCGGAAGAGGTTGAGAATGTTGTTGTCGTTGGTCTTTTTCATCGCCTGGTTGATCTGCGTGTGTGTCATCGCATGATTACCGGTGATATATATCTTTCCGACTTTGGTTTTGGCTTTTTTGTCAACGTTCACGAGCACTTTGACGTATCCTTCTCTGTCTCGGTCGGGCTGCTGTATCACTTGCACTTCAGCATTGTGGAAGCCTTTTTCCGCCAGATACTTCGTTACCATTGTTTTGGCTCGGTCGGCGAGGTTAGGCGTCATTTGTGAGCCTTTGCTTATGCCGACTTTGACTTCTACGTCCTCCTGTTCGCTTTTCTTGAGTCCGGCATACTTGATTTCGCTTACCCGCGGACGTTGCTTGAGGCGTATCTCCAGCCAGATCTTGTCGCCCTCGATCTTGCTGGCTACGATCTTAACATCGGAGAACAGACCTTGCTTCCAGAATCGGCGTATACACTTGGTGATCTGGTCGCCGGGTACTTCGATCTTGTCGCCTACTGCCAAGCCGGAGAAACCGATAAGCACAAAGTCCTCATACGATGGCGCGCCGGTAACGCTGATGCCGGCAATCTCGTACGTCTTGCGCGTCATGCCGTACTCAATCTTAGGTGCGGATGCCGATGTGATTGACGTTGCTGCTGCCGCGGAATCGACAGGTACGGATGTACTATCCGGCTCAGTAGCCCATGCGGGCATACTTAGCAGAACAAAAAATATATATGTGAAAAATCTTTTCAATTCTAAACTCTAAACACTCAACTCTAACCTTTCAATTGTTCGCTCGTTTTTCCGAAGCGGCGCTCGCGATGCTGATAATCGACAATAGCCTCGTACAGATCCTCAGTCGTAAACTCCGGCCAGAGGCGTTCGGTGAAGTACAGTTCGGAGTAAGCAATCTGCCAAAGCAGGAAGTTCGATATGCGCAGTTCGCCCGATGTGCGTATGAGCAGATCCGGATCGGGTATGCCGCTGGTGGTCAGATGATTGCTGATGGCGGCTTCGTTGATATCGTCGATGCTCATTGTGCCGTTCTTGACTTCGGCAGCAATACGTTTGGTGGCTTCGATCATCTCCCATCGTGAGGAGTACGACAATGCCAGTACCAGATTCAGCCCGGTATTAACCGAGGTGTCGCGTATGCACCCGAGGAACTTCTCGCGCGTAGCCTGCGGCAGGCGCTCCACATCGCCGATAGTCAGCAAGCGGACATTGTTCTTCATCAGAGTAGGTGTCTCTTTGGCTATCGTATCCACGAGCAGCGCCATCAGGGCATCCACCTCCTCTTTCGGCCTGTTCCAGTTCTCAGTGGAGAATGCGTAGAGCGTGAGATACTCTATGCCCAGTTCGGCGGCGGCTTCGGTAATGTTGTGCACGGTGGTTACACCCTGCTTGTGTCCGAACATCCGCGCCAAGCCCTGTTTCTTTGCCCAACGGCCGTTGCCATCCATGATGATAGCTATGTGCCTGGGGATGCGCTCCTTGATTATTTCGACTTTCTTGCTCATAATGTCTCTTGGCAGAACTTGCAAATCTTTTTCTCCTTGGCGAATTCAAAAACTATGCCAAACTGTATGGTAGATACGACATCGCAGTTGAATATATTGCTGCCGTTCAGTTCGTGGATATTGTTATACAGCGGATCGGGCTCCAGATTATCGGCAAAGCAGATATTGTTCTGCCACGCCAGATACATACCCAGATGCTCCGTACAAACCCACCGGAAACCTATGCCGACAGGAATGTATGCCGCAAACTGCTTGAACTGCTGGTGCATCGTCATGCCTATGCCGGCAAAGATGTACGGCGTGTAGGGTTTGATGCGCAAATCGTACTTGTCGTTGATGCCGAATGGCAGGAAGTTGAACCTGGCCACGGCATCGATACTGACTATGTAGTTTGCCCACATCTCGCCGTTGGGGTCGGGTAGTCCCTGCTCCGTAGGTGTTCGTCCGGCTATCCGTCCGGCAGTGCCTTGCAGCATCACCGACCAACGCTGGTTGAACAGGTAACTCATCTCAGCGCCATACGCCTCGCGGATGTTCTGGAACATCTTCGGGTTGGCATCGCCCACATAGTACATCATACCGCCCTGCAGGCCGAACTCCAACTGGTTGCGTCCGGCACGTTGCGCGTACAACTGTGGAACACACAGCAGCACGGCAAACAAACACAATATAAGTTTGCGTTGACGTCTATACATACAAAAAGCCTACAAAGTTACGACTTTTTTTTCAAATATGCAAATTTTATGGCATTTTTTTTTGCTTTTTGCACGTGTGCGTGTGAGAAATGAGATGCGTAAATATGTTATTGTGAGCGGATTATGCGAGGTGGAATGGCGCGTGAAAAACCGAATCACGTGTCAAGAGCCTAATCAATCCTCTATGCAAATCCGATGTGCAAAGGGATTGCGGGCGATGAGCGGCGGAGAGAATAGTAGGTTAGCTGTTCGCCAGAGCTAATACCTCTTCGGCAATACGCTTGGCTGAATCACGTTCGGCGAGAGCCAATGCATGCGTATGGAGAGATTCGAGTTGTCGGTTGTCCTGAATGAGTGTCAGTGCCGTCGGGATAAGTTTGTCGGCGGCTTCAACGTCTTTCACCAGCACGGCTGCCTCACGGTTGACGAGCGCCATGGCGTTGTGCGTCTGATGGTCTTCCGCCACGTTCGGCGATGGCACGAGGATAGCGGGTTTGCCTAACAGGCAGATCTCGCTGATGGAGCTGGCGCCGGCGCGTGAGATAATCAGGTCGGCCTGTGCGTACCGGTCAGGCATATCCGACAGGAAATCATGCACCTCGATGTTAGCCGGACAGCCTGCCGCTTCCCATGCTGCTTGGCATCGCTCGTAATATGCTTTGCCGGTCTGCCATACGATATGTATCGTTTGATTGCTGATTGCTGATTGCTGACCGCTGATTGCTGCTATCATCGCTTCGTTGATCGTGCGTGCTCCGAGACTGCCGCCGATGATCAGCAGCGACGGATGTCCGTCCTTTCGCCGCGTGCCTGTAGTCAGGTTCTGGCGCACAGGATTGCCGGTGAGGATAATCTTGTCGGCAGGGAAGAAGCGCTCCATGCCCGGATATGCCACACAGATTTTTGCGGCTTTGTCTTTGAGCAGTTTGTTCGTCACTCCGGCAAAACCGTTCTGCTCCTGTAGCAGGATAGGAATACCCATCTTGGCCGCCATCCACATAGCCGCTCCGCTGGCATAACCGCCTACGCCTACACCTACCTGCGGCTTGAACTCGCGGATGATCTTCCTGACGCGAATGAGCGATCGCATCAAGTCCCACAGCACGCTGATGTTCTTCCACGGCTGCGCACGGTTGAATCCGCGCACGGGCAGACCGATAATCTTGTAGCCGGCTTGCGGCACGCGCTCCATCTCCATGCGTCCGAGTGCGCCCACAAACAATATATCTGCCTCTTTGTCGGCTTCCTTCAGCGCGTTTGCTATGCTTACTGCGGGGAAGATGTGTCCACCTGTTCCACCGCCTGATATCAGGTATCTCATAATGATTTTGGATTTTGCGTACAAAAGTACAAAAAAAAATGCACATTCGCAAACTTTCCCGAAGAAAAATTGCACGGCGGTGCATTTTAATTGCATGATAGTGCTTTTTTACATATCTCACTGCGTCCGAACGATTATTTTCGTGAATTATTTGCATAATTCAAAAAATTTTTGTATCTTTGCATGTGCGTTGTGTGCCGGGTGGCTGCAGCCTTCAAAAAGCGTCGTAATACATGTTACTCAAGGATATCATAGGTCAGCATGCGGTCAAGCAGGAAATGTGCCGCAGTGTGCAGCAGGGGCGTATACCCCATGCTCTGTTGTTGTCGGGTGCTGCGGGCATAGGCAAGTTGCCGTTGGCTATAGCACTGGCGCAGTACATTGCCTGCCCGCACAGGACAGATACCGACGCCTGCGGCGAATGCCCTACCTGTTTGCAATACAGCAAGTTGCAACATCCCGACCTGCACTTTGTGTTTCCGATAGTCAAGACTGACAGCGGCGAGGTGTGCGACGACTACTTGCCGGCGTTCCGCCAGATGCTGCTGGCAAACCCGTATTGCGATGCCGACGATTGGATACAGATGTTGGGCGAGGAAAAGAAACAGTGTCTGATATACGAGAAAGAGAGCAGCGAGATTCAGCGCAAACTCTCCCTGAAAGCATTCAGCGACGGCTACAAGGTGATGATAGTCTGGCAGCCGGAGAAGATGAACGCTGCCTGCGCCAACAAATTGCTCAAGCTGCTGGAAGAACCGCCGGCTATGACGTTGTTCCTATTTGTGAGCGAACATCCCGAGCAGTTGTTGCCTACCATCATCTCCCGTCTGCGTCCGATGCCCGTGCCGCGACTGAGTGAGCAGGAGATAGAGCAGACGTTGAGTGATCAGCAGCCGGCAATCGGCAGTCAGGCGCAGGAGAAAAAAATATCATCCGCGCAGGCGCACGATGCGGCTCGTCTGGCGCATGGCAGTTATCGCGAAGCGCTGCGGATATTGGATGATACCGACCGTGACAAACGTATGTTTGCCGATTTTCAGGAACTGATGCGTAACGCATGGCTTGTAGGTGTGCGTAAGAACTACGAGGCGCTTCAGAACCTCAACCAGTGGTCGCTGACTATGGCGAAAGACTGCTCGCGTGCACAGCAATGTGCGTTCCTGCAGTTTGCACAACGGCTCATACGCGAAAATTTCATCTATAACTTCGGAGAACCGGCACTGAACTACCAGACCGGCGATGAGCAGAATTTCTCCGTGAAGTTTGCCCCATACATCAACGAGCGGAACGTAGAGGAACTGACAGAGCAGTTTGCCACTGCCGAATCGCAAATCATGCAGAACGCCAACGCACGCATCGTGCTGTTTGACCTGTGTCTGCAATGCATAGTATTGATTAAGAGATAACGAAATATATGAAACAGGATTTTGTGTTAAACAGTGAATCCGGGCGATATACCGAGAAATCATACAGGCGAAATAGTGCACATATGTTGCCCGTGACGGATTATCTGTCAGACCTGCCGGAGTCGCTAGCCAAGACAGATATGGTAGAGGTGCAATTCAAGAATACCCGTAAGGGCTATTACCGCAATGTCAACCATCTGCAGCTGGAGAAAGGTATGAAAGTGGCGGTGGAAGGTAATCCCGGTCATGATGTGGGCGAGGTGACACTGGTCGGTCAGCTCGTTATACCCCAGATGTGTAAGAACCGTATCGATGTTGAGCATTTCGAGGCACGTGTCATCTACCGTCTGGCTACCGATGCAGACTTGCAGCGCGCCGAAGAGGCACATGCGTTGGAACATGAGACGATGATCCGTGCACGTAAGATTGCCAAAGATATGCAACTGGAGATGAAGATCGGCGACGTGGAGTATCAAGGCGACGGAGGCAAAGCCATCTTCTACTACATAGCCGACGGGCGTGTGGATTTCCGTCAACTGATCAAGGTGTATGCCGAGACGTTCCGTATCCGCATCGAGATGAAGCAGATTGGTGCACGTCAGGAGGCAGGGCGCATAGGCGGTACGGGGCCGTGTGGACGCGAACTATGCTGCTCAACATGGATGACGCGGTTCTCGTCGGTAAGTACCAGCGCTGCGCGGTTGCAGAACTTGTCGCCCAACCCGCAGAAACTGGCAGGACAATGCGCCAAACTCAAGTGTTGTCTGAACTACGAGATCCCAACCTACGAAGAGGCTGTATCCAAACTGCCCGACAGACGTATACGGCTCGAGACGCTCACGGCAACGTACTACGTGTTTGCCACCGACCCCCTGCAAGGTACACTCACATATTCTACCGACCAGCGGCATGCTGTGAACCTGGAAATCATCTCTGCGGAGCGTGCAATGGCTATCATCGAGATGAACAAACATGGTCAGAAACCCAATGACCTGGGAGGCAAACATACTACCATCGAAGGTTCAGAGGTGGGATTTGCCAATGTGGTCGGGCAGGATGAGGTGAACCGTTTTGACCGTCGTCGCGGCCGTGACAACCGACAAGGCGGACGCCCGCATCAGAACAAACCGTACAAAGGACGAAACTGATGACAAAAAGAATACTGTATATCTTGCTATGCGCATCGGTGCTGATGGCATCATGCAGTAGCGGTGTGATTAGTAGTGATCACTGCAACCTGCCAGAAAACGGATGGGCTATGCAGGATACCGTTTGGTTGACGCTCAGCGTGCCTGATACGGTACAGACCTACGATGTGGCTCTCACCCTACGCCATACGGATGTGTATGCCTATCAAAATCTCTGGTTCTTTGTTCAGGCTTACGACAGCACGGGGGGCGTTCGTGGTGACACTGTGATGGCTTGTCTTGCTGATGACCGCGGGCAATGGCTGAGCACACGTGCCGGCAGGTACTATTCCGGTTATGTGACTATGTGGCGAGATGTGGTATTTGCGAATGCCGGGACGTACAATTTTGCTATCGTGCAAGGTATGCGTGACTCGGTAGTAACCGGTATAGCCGACGTGGGACTGGAGCTGAGAAAAACAGACCGCTGCGCTGACAGACGCACGAATATAATCTGTCAGTGAACAAAGTGAACGGTCTTTCAACTAATACAACATGGGTAAGAACAAACTGAAGAAATTTGCCGAGATGGCTCAGATGCAATGTGTCTTCCAGTGCGGTGCACGGGATATATTGCCCAATCCTCGCGATCCGCGTGGGGCGGATGTGCCGTCGGACAATCCCGCGCTGGCGATGAAAGGCGAGTGGCGCAACCGCTTTTTCCATAACGATCATCCACTGCTGCTCGAACTTGGTTGCGGGCACGGAGATTATACCGTAGGCTTGGCGCGCGTATATCCCGATACTAATTACATAGGCGTGGATATCAAAGGCGCACGTATGTGGCAGGGCGCCAAGCAGGCTACTGCAGAGGGATTGACCAATGTGGCGTTTCTGCGCACGAACATCGAACTGCTGCCTAACTTCTTCGCCTCCGACGAGGTGGACGGACTGTGGATCACCTTCCCCGATCCGCAGATGAAGAAGGCTACCAAGCGACTGACCTCCACCTATTTCATGGAGCGTTACCGCCAACTGTTGCGCGACAATGCCACTATCCATCTGAAGACCGACAGTCCGTTCCTGTACACTTATACGCGCGAGATGATTCGCCTGAACAACCTGCCGCTGCTCTGTGACACGGCTGACCTGTATGGCAATCAGAAATCAGAAATCAGCAATCAGCAATCAGCAATCTTTGAGGATGCCCGTCGTCTGCAAACGCATTATGAGCACCAGTGGCTCGACCGCGGACTGACTATCAAGTATCTGGTTTGGCAATTGCCCAAGCAAGGCACACTCGTTGAGCCGGATATAGAGATTGAGAAGGATACGTACCGTTCGTATGGTCGCAACTACACCTCACAGTCAGGTAAATCGTAATTTTTAATTTTTGGGATGTTCTATAAATTAACATGTTAATAACTAGATATTTATTTTGATATTTCAG
>SAMEA3663077__coassemble_256_pt1 | contig 22715 bp, 25 predicted proteins | sample SAMEA3663077__metabat2_high_PE_010 | metagenome-assembled genome bin SAMEA3663077 (sample SAMEA3663077) | pig gut metagenome | biome: pig gut; feature: pig-associated habitat; material: faeces | place: France | collected 2012
CACACCTTACACGGTGAACGCGCAAGGTCACGGACCGGCTTGGTCGAACTCTCTGTTCGAGGACTTCTGCGAATACGGTCTGGGTATGCAGATCGCTCACAAGAAGATCAAAGAGCGTCTGGTCATCCTGATGACCAAAGCGCAGGATTGCGACAAGTGCTCCGATGAGCTGAAGGCAATGTTCAAGGAGTGGATTGACAACAAGAACAACGCCGAGGTAACGAAGCGTCTGTACGAGCCGATGGTAAAAGCCATGGAGGCATGCGGATGCGACGATTGCAAGGAGATACTGAAATACAAGGATCATATCGTTAAACGCAGCCAGTGGATAATTGGCGGCGACGGTGCATCGTACGATATCGGTTACGGTGGATTGGATCACGTGATTGCTTCCGGCGAAGATGTGAACATCCTGGTTCTGGATACCGAGGTTTACTCGAACACCGGCGGTCAGGCCTCGAAGGCTACGCCTATTGGCGCTATTGCCAAGTTCGCAGCATCCGGCAAGCGTGTACGCAAGAAAGACCTGGGTATGATTGCCACCACTTACGGCTATGTATATGTAGCCCAGATTGCGATGGGTGCCGATCAGGCTCAGACTCTGAAAGCGTTGCGTGAGGCCGAGGCTTATCCCGGACCGTCGCTGGTTATCGCTTATGCTCCGTGTATCAATCACGGTCTGAAAGCCGGTATGGGCAAGAGCCAGGCTGAGGAAGCCAAAGCCGTAGAGTGCGGCTACTGGCATCTGTGGCGTTACAACCCGATGCTGGAGGCTGAGGGTAAGAACCCGTTCCAGTACGATTCAAAAGAGCCTCAATGGGATAAGTTCGTTGACTATCTCAAGGGTGAGGTTCGTTTTGCAAGCGTGATGAAGCAATATCCGAAGGAGGCAGACGAGTTGTTCAATGCCGCCAAGGAGAATGCTCAATGGCGCTACAAGAGTTATCAACGAATGTTATCAACACAATGGTAAGACAAACAACAACGCGCATAGCATGGTTACGCATATCACTGGCGATATGTGTAGCCTTGCTTGGCGTGCAAACCGTGCGTGGACAGCATGCTTTTGAGTATGCAGCACGCATAGGTGCAAATGCTTTACTATACGAGTCAGACTATGGTAAACCTATGCCGAACTATAATGTGGGAATGGACTTTTCGTGGAAGTACCGGTCACCTTATTATGTAGGCGTGCGCATAGGTTTGGGCTTTGATGTTGCCGCGAGTACGTTCGTAGGTCGGATGCCTGCCGATTATAATGGTATGGGTACGTATGCCGACAACTATGTCGTTCCGCGCAGCTATGAACCCGATCAGATGCAAGTGGAGCTGGCTTATCGGATGGATAGGTTTACCGAAACACAACAGATGCTGATAGCCTCTGTACCCGTTCAGTTGGGTATATTCATAGGCGACTTCAGTATGTTTCTGGGCGCGCGTGCCGGTGTACCTGTTCACGGCTGTTATTGGCAGCGCGTACGCAACTCGTACATGTCGCTTTATTTCCCTGACACGGATGTAACCATTCCTTCGTCCGGCCAACTCGACCCGAATACCGAGGCTCCGAGCAATACGGATGTGTTTGAGGACGTGACCAAAGCCGGCAATGTAGCCCGTACGGTTAACGGTATACAGCCGATGTCGAAAGATGTGTTCCCGCTGTATAGTTATCACATCACGGCTATGGTGGATCTGAACTACAGTTTCAAGGTAGGTGACAACACAGATTTTGCCATAGGTGCTTACCTAGAGTATGACCCGCTGGGATATACGCCCAAGGTAACGAACAACACCTCGCTGATGGAGTGGCACTATTCAATGGACGAACATACGAATGAGCCTGTGTTCCGTCGTGACTATACGTCCGTGCTGGAGGCCAACCGTGCCGATGGCGTGACGATGCGCGGTTACGGCAATGGCGAAGAGCCTAATCCGAACCAGCTCGTACGGAAGTACAACCGCGCCAGCGTCGGCCTGCGACTGAGTGTCAGTCTGTGGAACGTGCCATTGGATTTTGGCAAGAACTATCGTAAGCAGCAGTTGTACAAAGTTTGTATGTGCGACTTCTTCTAACGACATTCAATCTGCTGATTCATAGAACAATATCTGCAAACACGTAGTAGCCTATGATTCTTATTTTTTCCGCCCCGAGCGGTTCGGGTAAGTCAACGCTGGTACAATATCTGCTTGAAACACGTCAGGATATGGAGTTGAGTATCAGCGCTACTACGCGTGCTCCGCGTGGCCAGGAGCAGGATGGTCGGGAGTACTATTTCATCTCTCAGGACCGCTTCGAGCAACTGATTCGTGAAGATGCGTTCGTGGAGTGGCAGCAAGTGTACAAAGGTACGTATTACGGTACTCTCCGTTCGGAGATTGAGCGCATAGAAGGGGCTGGACATCATGTGGTGTTCGATATCGATGTCAAGGGTGGCATCAATATCAAGCGTATGTTCGGCGACCGTGCACGCGCTATTTTTATCGCTCCGCCGTCGATTGACGCTCTGCGTCAACGTCTGACAGGCCGCGGAACGGATTCGCCGGAGAAGATTGAGGAACGTCTGGCCAAGGCAGAGATAGAGATGGCCGATGCGCCCTTGTTCGATACGATCCTGGTGAACGATGATCTGGCTACAGCCAAACGCGAACTGGATAAGGAGGTAGCGGCGTTTATCAAGTAGCCCGAGAATACAGAAACGTATGTTGATAGCTATATACGGAGGCTCGTTCAACCCTTTGCATTTCGGTCACACGGGTTTGGCAGCGTGGGTAGCGGCACATACGGATGTTGATGAGGTTTGGCTGATGGTTACGCCTAACAACCCGCTCAAACTAGGTACCATACTGGCTGATGAACAGGTTCGCTTGCAGGCCGCCAGGCAAGAGATAAGCCGACTGCAGGCAGCAAACAATATAGAAGGTATAGGGCGCGTACGCGTGAGCGACTTTGAGTTCGGCTTGCCGCGACCGTCGTTTACCGCCAATACCCTCAGGGAACTGACCAAAGCCTATCCGGAACATCGGTTCGCCCTGCTCATAGGGCAGGATAACTGGACAATCCGCCATAAGTGGCGGGAGTGGGATAGCATACAGGAGAACTATCCGATATATGTCTATCCGCGTGGAAATGAAGGGTTTGATGCAATAGAACATGAGTTGGCAGACCATAAGGGAGAGATCCATCTGCTACGCGAGGCTCCGCTATTCGACATATCAAGTACCGAGTTGCGGGCACGCAAACAATAATGAATATATATAAACAAAAATTCAAATTATACTATGACACGTACAACATTTAATCGTCTTCGTGAAGTGAAGGACAGTCTGCCACATGGTAGCATGGATAAGATTGCTGAAGAGTTGGCAATAAACGCTGATGAAGTTCGCGCTTATTTCAACGGAACAGGTTCGGCTGATGCCGGTTACCATATTGAGCCCGGTCCTGATGGAGGTATAGTGATGTTGGGTGATACCCGCATCCTTGAGGTTGCTCTGCGTATTGCCTGGGAGGCCAAAAACAACCTTTAACGCTATCACGCGATGATATCCTCGCAGCGTAACAGGGGATACCTACAACGAGGGCTTGCTCTTTCCGTAACGGTAGGGGTAATGCTCTCTTTGTTTGTCCAATGCGCAACTGCTCAAGAAATTACTCAAGAGGCTGAGCGGTCTGCGACGGATATCGAGAGAAATGTCAATAGGCACTTCGCATGGCATGTGCGCGCCGAGATTGATGCCAACTACGTGTGGCGAGGATTGTATTGCGGAGGTCTGAGCCTGCAGACGGAGGCCGATGTGAGTTACTACGGATTCTTTGCCAACATGTGGTGGAACGTAGGTGCGACCGATTGGAAATGGGGCAGGCGAGATGCGTCAGGCAAGCCTGTGACGGGCATCAATCCCGAAGTGGATATGTCGCTCGGATATCGCTACAAAGGGTTGATGATACAGTTCATGCACATGTATTATTTCGATCGCTACGCCGACGGACGCCGTTCGCGATACTTCGACTGGGGTAACTATCCCGCAGATGGCGGAGGCGTAACAACCGAGTGGCGCATAGCCTACCGCATATCCGACAAGGTGCCTTTGCGGCTGATGTGGTGCACACGTACATTCGGACGCGACGGCTACATGCGCGACGGCGAACTCAAACGGGCTTACTCCACGTACATCGAGGCGCGTTACGACCAGCCGCTACCGTACGACATAACGCTGTCCGGAGTAATCGGCATAACGCCGTGGAGAAGTATGTACACGGGGTTTGAAAAGGAGTTTGCTGTAGTCAATCTGACCGTAGGACTGAGCAAATCCTGGCGGCTAACGGAGTATTGCTCGGTGGATGTGGGCGGCGTAGTGGTGTTCAACCCCAGCAGCATGCAGCCGTTGTGGAACATAGTGACCGGAGTGACATTTGATTAGATAAAATGCGATTACTCCCGATAATGGCTCGGTAATGGCTCGGTAATGGCTCGGTAAAGGTTCGGTTGAACCCCGACAAAACCTCGGTAAAAGTGGCCGAATTTGAGTGAAACATAAAGTAAAACAAAAAAAGTATAACAAGCAAAAGAATGAAAAAATTTACATTGCTCATGGCGTTGCTTGCCATGTTTGTAGCACCTGAACTTCAAGCTGTGGAATTTGCTTACGATGCAGGTGCAGAAGTTGTGTCATCGTATCTCTGGCGTGGTCAGTATAACGGCGGCTTGAGTTTTCAGCCTGACCTGGAGATTGGTTATGATGGTGATCTGACATCTCTGCGCGTAGGTGTGTGGGGTAGCGTTGGCGCTTCCGACTGGAAGTTTGTGAAAGGTCTGGCCGAGATGGAAGATTATAATCCGAATACATATTTCGTACCCGAGATGGATGTCATGATCAACTTCAACGTGGGTGGTCTGATGCTCGGCGCTACGCATTATTACTATTTTGGTGGCAGCCCGTTCTTCAACTGGGGCAAGTTCGACCCGATTGAGGGTTCAGCCGGCTCGAGCCAGACGGAAGTAACCGTCGGTTACGATTTCCGCAACAAGTGTGAGTTCCCTCTAACCGTCGTTTGGAACACTATGGTAGCCGGCGATGACCTGGTAGAGCAGGAGGACGGTACGCTCAAACGTGCATTCTCTACCTATATCGAGGCCAAGTACGACCAGCCTCTGCCGTTCGAGATGACACTCAGTCTGGCTGTAGGTATGTCGCCATGGGCAAGCGATGTGTATGGCAACGAGAAATTTGCCGTAACGAACATCTCTGCCCGTCTGGAAAAGGAATGGGAGTTTGATGCCTGCTCGCTCAATCTGTTTGCGCAAGGTTGTATCAATACCGACAAGATCAACAAAACCAATGTGTTTGTATGGGAAGCCGGTGACGACAAGCTGTATCTGCAGAAACTGAACGGCTGCATCGGCATGGGCGTGTGGTTCTAATCCTGATTGATTGTGAAGGTACCTACTCGCAAGGAGCTGATCATATCATCTGTAACAGGCATGGCTATCATAGCCGTGCTGTTGCTGATGCCTAACAAACCCAAGGCAACCTACCATACCAATCAGGGGCAGGTGTTCGGCACGTACTATGCTATTCATTATGAGAGTGTTAGCGACCTGCATGACTCGATACGTACGCTTTTTTCGGCGTTCGACGGCTCGATGAGTATGTTCAATCCGCAATCCACACTCAGCCGCATCAATCGGGGTGAAGACAGCGTGGCGGATGAATATTTTGTGCAGATGTACCGCACGGCCGAAGATGTGCACCTGTTGTCCGACAGGGCGTTTGACATAACCGTTGCTCCTCTGGTCAACCTCTGGGGCTTCGGGCTGAAGAATCGCACACATGTCGAGCAGGCACAAGTGGACAGCCTGTTGCCGTTTGTAGGGATGGAACATCTCAGTCTCGTGCCGCTTGGCGACGGACAACATTTCGTGTTGCGCAAGTCGGATGCTGCTGTACAGGTTGACGGCGGAGCGATAGCCAAAGGGCAGAGTTGTGATATAATAGCCTCATTACTAAGCCGTAACGGTTCGGAGAACTATCTGGTGGATATAGGCGGCGAGGTTGTGGCTCACGGCTGCAATCCGCAAGGCCAACCCTGGCGCATAGGCATAACACGGCCTATAGACGATGCTTCGGGTAGCGTGACTGAGGTACAGACGGTACTGCAGACATCGGATATCGCTCTGGCTACATCCGGCAACTATCGCAACTTCTATTACGATGGCGAGCAACGTCGCTCACATACCATTGATCCGCGCACGGGTTATCCTGTGCATCATAGTCTGTTGTCGGCTACAGTCCGCAGCAACAGTTGCATGCGTGCCGACGCGCTGGCTACGGCATGTATGGTGCTGGGGGAAGAAGAGGCCTTACGGATGATTGAGGCTGATACGTTGTCGGCATGTTACTTGATTGTGGCCGATGCAACGGCCGATACCGACTCAACGGCTGCCATGCGCGTCGTACAATCAACACGCTGGTAAAGCGGGTAGGGACACGTCACGCATTTACGAAAGACGTGTATGTTGTTACGATAATCGGCAATTTGTGCCGGATTATTTGCAAATGTCAGATAATTGTAGTACCTTTGTAAACTGCGTTTATGCACATGTTCAATTGTAAGTTCATATTTTCGGTAGTCTGCCTCGCTATGATGGCAGTAGTTACCGGTTGTGGTAATCAGGGCGGCCGAACACTCACGTCGGCTACCGGTTCGATATATGAATGTCTGGTTGTGTCGCCTAACGGCGCTCTGACGGCTGCTCAGTTGGAGCAGGTCGGCCGTGCGCAGTTGCAGCCGAATGACGGCAGCAGTTATATTGAAGAGGTGGCTACTCTGTTTGATGCCGTACGCGTGGTGATGGGTGCTGATATGCCCTGTATGCCGCAGAAGGAGCCGTACTTCAAACTGATGCACGTCACTCCGGCGTTGTTAGACAACCTGCTCAAGCCTACGCGTAACATCCTGTGGGTGGATATCGACGATACACGTTTCACGCAGGTGAAAGTCAAACCGCAACGTGAGGTCTGGTCCACGCCGCAGGCTGTGTATCGCATCCAGGCGCCATCGGTTGATGCGTTTCTGACATACTGGATTGAACATGGCGTGCAGGTGCGCGACTGGTTTGTTGGCCAGGAGATGACCCGCCAGTTGCGGTTCTACCGCGCATCAACCGAGAAAGATATACGTGCCCGCCTCAACAGCCGTTTTGCCTGTGATATGCTTGTGCCTGACGACTATATGTTGCTCATGGATACGACGCTTCAGGCCACATCCACCTTTGGTCTGACGGCTAACACACAGGTGCTATGGGCTTGCAATAACAAGGGGCCGCTACGCCGTGACCTGGTGGTGTACAGTTATCCTTATACGGATCAGCAGACGTTCACTCTGCCATATCTCAACGCCAAGCGCGACGAGGTGCTGGCGCCGCTAATCTCGGCAGGAGTAGAAGGCTCGTATATGGGTACGGAGTACAAGGTGTTCCCGCCCCAGATGCGCGTGTTGGATATCGACAGCACCTATACTGCCGAGATCCGTGGCCTGTGGAAGATGAAAGGTGGCGAGGCTATGGGCGGACCCTACGTGAGCCATACATGGCTTGACCCCGTGAATGCGCGCGTCGTGACAGCCGAAGTATTTGTGTTTGCACCCGGGCAGAAAAAACGTAATCCGCTACGACAGGCGGAGGCTATATTATACTCTCGCGAACAATATTACGACAAGAAATGAAGATACTGATATTATCCGCCAGCACGGGCGAAGGACATAACTCCAGCGGCAAGGCCATTCTGGCTGCCATGCTTCAGCAGGGCATAGATGCCGAGATGAAGGATGTGCTGGAGATTGCCAGTCCGCGTACGTCGAAGAAGGTATCGAAGACTTATGTCAAGAGTACCGAGGGGCATAACATGTTCTCGAAGATTTATGCGTTGGCTGTATGGGTGTCCGAACATCTTAACCATGCTCGCCGCTCGCCGGTTTATCTGTTCAACAAGATTTATTGGCGTCGGCTGTACCATTATATCGAGCAGGGTGGTTATGATGCCGTTATCTCCGTCCATCTGTTTGCGGCTGAGAGTCTGACGGCTGTCAAGCGCGAGGGCAAACTGCGTATTCCTGCATTCTTTGTGATGACGGACTATACGCTCCACGCTTTCCTCAACGATACCGATCTGGATTACTACATCATCCCGCATGAGGATCTGATACCCGTCTATACACGCCAGGGATTCAAGTTCGATCATCTGTTCCCGATCGGCATTCCCGTGGATACGGAGAAGTTCACCAACCGCCAGCCTAAGGACGAAGCACGCCGGCAAGTGGCAAAAGCCCTCGGGTTCAAACTCTCGGACAGCGAAGGCAACTGGTATCTCGTTATGTCCGGCAGTATGGGCTTCGGCAATATGTCGCTACTGATGAAGGAGTTCGTCAAGCGTATCCGCAAGAACGACCGCGTCATCTGCGTTTGCGGACGCAACGAGCGCAACCTGCATACCGTACAACGCGACTTCAAACGTGAGAAACGCGTACAACCTGTCGGTTATACCGACCAGGTATCGCTCCTGATGGATGCATGCGATGTTGTCCTGTCCAAACCCGGAGGCATAACCACAACGGAAACGATTATCAAGAATATCCCGCTCGTACATACAGCTCCTATACCCGGCATCGAGTCCGAGAACGCGGAGTTCTGCCACGAGCGTAACATGTCGTTCCATGCCGACAAACCCGTTGAACAGGTCGAGGCGGCCATAAGGCTGGCTACCGATCCCGAGGCGCGAGAGGCAATGTTGGAGAGCCAAAGACGCAACTCCGAACCCAAGACCTGCCAGTTCATTATCGACCTGGTCATGCATACTTTGGAAGACAGAGCCAAAAACGAGTAGGTATCTGCTATCTTTTTTTACAAAAAAATCACGTAACTCTTGCAAATTTGCAAATTTATTTGTATCTTTGTAGTCGATTTGCGTGTAGGGCTGATTTTGGCCTTGCTTGTAACGCGGATTTGATGCCGCGAATATGGATCGAAGAATATATAAAATAAAATATTATGGCAAAAAATGAAATGAAGAAAGAGGATCAAAACCTCGAGAATGTACAGGCGACACTCTCCACAGCCGGCAAATGGATTGAGGCTAACCAGAATGCAATCGAATGGGGTGTGTTCGCTATTGTGTTAGTCGTTTTCGGCTGGGTGCTGCTCAATACGTACGTTATCAAGCCCAAACATGTAGAGGCCAGCAACGAGAACGCCAAGGCTGTTGTATATTTCCAGCAGGGTGATTTCGAGAAGGCTCTGAACGGCGACGATGCCGAGTGCATTGGCTTTGAGGCTACGGCTGAGAAGTATGCTCTTTTCCAGGAGGGCAAACTTGCGGCTTTGTACACAGGTATCTGCTATTACAAGCAGGGTGACTACGAGCAGGCTGCTAAGTTCCTGAAGAAGTTCGAGGCTGACGATGCGAATATCGCTCCCGCTACCTATCAACTGCTGGGTGATGCGTATGTTCAGCTCGAGCAGTATGACAAGGCTGTGTCTGCTTTTGAGTCGGCTGCCAAGAGCGGTAACGAGATTATTGCGCCCATGAGCCTGAAGAAAGCAGGTATCGTGTATCTGGAGATGGACAAGAAGCATGCTGCCAAGAAGGCATTTGAGGCTATCAAGAACAATTATCCCGCTTCAGCTGAAGCACAGGATATCGACAAGTTCATTGCTCTGGCTGAATAATGACTACAGATCTCAGTAAATACGATCCCAATGTATTGCCTGGCGCTGATGTGCTCAAACATCAGCGCTATGCAATTATAGTGGCTGATTGGAATAGCGATATCACTTTCGCTATGGCTGAAGGCGCACGGCTCACGCTCATCAAGCATGGCGTGGATGAGGACAACATCTCCATCACCCATGTGCCCGGCACGGTCGAACTGACGTATGCCGCACGGGTGGCCATGAACCGCGAGAAACCGCATGCCATCATCGTTATCGGATGTGTTATTCAGGGCGATACGCCGCATTTCGACTATGTGTGCCAGTCGGTTACACAGGGCGTGACTATCCTGAATGCTGAAGGCAGATGCCCCGTCATCTTCTCCGTGCTCACAACGCTCAATATGCAACAGGCACAGGACAGAGCAGGCGGAGCGCTTGGCAACAAAGGGGTTGAGGGCGCTATTACTGCCATACGAATGGCCAATATTTAACAGACCGCTCGACTACTATGAAGGTGTATAAGTTTGGCGGAGCGTCGGTCAAGGACGCAGCAGGGGTTAGAAACCTCTTGTCGATTGTCAGTCAGACAACCGACGAGCTGGTAGTGGTCGTTTCTGCTATGGGCAAAACTACCAATGCTCTGGAGCGCATTGTGGATACGATTATCCAAGGCGACAAGAGTGGGGTGGACAACCTCTGGCGCGAACTGCTCGCTTACCATCAGCAGATTGCATCCGAACTGGGCTTGCAACTTACGGAGGTGGTGGCGGATGATGTGCTGGGCGCCGTGCTCGCAAACCGTAATGCTCAGCAGGCTACTTACGACGACCTGTACGATACCTTCGTTTCCATCGGCGAGATGATGTCCACAGCCATCGTGGCCGCGTTCCTCAACCTCGAGGGCGTAAAAACGCAACTGTGGAACATGCCCGACCTGCTTATTACAGACGGCTCGTTCCGCGAGGCTGTGGTGAACATGCAGGCTTCAGCCCAACGCATACAGCATGCATGGCATGACCCCTACCGACCCAGAGTGGTCGTAGCGCAAGGGTTCATAGGCGGTACGGATACCGGCCATCGCACAACACTCGGACGCGAGGGCTCCGACTATACGGCTGCCCTGATTGCCAATTTCCTGGACGCGGAGAGCGTAACTATATGGAAGGATGTGCCCGGCATACTTAATGCCGACCCAAGAATTGAACCGAACACGGTTCTTATACCCGAACTTAATTATTTTGAGGCGGTCGAACTGGCTTATTCGGGTGCGCAGGTTATCCATCCCAAGACTATTCGTCCGCTCGAGAACAAGCATATACCTCTCTATGTCCGGCCGTTCATGCAGCCCGACCAACCCGGCACGATCATCAAGTCCGCGCCTACTGAGCCTGTTAGCGTGCCCGTGTATATATGGCGCAAGGAGCAGGTGCTTCTCACCATGCGTGCCAAGGACTTCTCCTTCGTGCTCGAGGATAGCCTGACCATGATCTTCGATGTTATCCATCGTTGCCGACTGAAGGTTTCGCTTATCCAGTCGTCGGCCGTGACGGTTTCCGTCTGTGTTGACAACTCGCGCAGCCTTGCCAAAGCCATTCAACAGCTTAGCGATCATTTTGCCGTCACCTACAACGAGCACTTGTCCTTGCTCACCATTCGCGGCACAACACCCGAACTGATTGAGCGCGAACGGCAGGGACGAACTATATTGCTCAGCCAACTGACACGGCGAACCGCCAAGTTCGTGATGGCTGACAAGTAAAAACACAACTGATTCCTCTTATCTTCTGAAACCGATTAACCCATGAACGAACGCTTTACTAAAGCCTATTGGATAGAGCAGGCACGTACTTTCCGGCATGCGCTCGGCACACGTAAGTTCTGGCGCGAACTCATCATGATGACGCTCGGAATATCTGTCGGAGCGGCAGCCGTGTACTATTTCCTTATGCCATCGCATCTGATTATCGGTACTATCTCCGGCTTGAGTATCGTTATCAATACCCTGATCGGCGGCGATGCCAATACATTCTCGTATCTGGTGATGGGTATCAACGCTTTCCTGCTCTTGCTCGCGTTTCTGCTTATCGGTAACGAGTTCGGAGCAAAGACGGTCTATACCGCTATGATTCTCGGTCCGCTCACCCAACTCTGGGACCGCATCTATCCCTATACCAATTTCACCCATCGCGTGATTGATAATCCCGACGTGTTGTCGCGTCTTCAGGCTGGTGAGTCTGTGCTTGACCCCAATGGCAACCCGTATCTGCTCAGCAGGGCGGGCGAGGTGCTGGAGCAGGTCAAAGATACCGTTATGTCCGCAGGTTTGGGCATGGGCGACGTGTGGTTTGACCTCGTGTGCTTTGTGTTCCTGTTGTCGGCATGTCAGGCTATCGAGTTCCGTATCAACGCATCCACGGGTGGACTGGACATCCTGGCTAAGATCATCAACAAGTACCTGCATTTCGATATTGGTGCCTCCGTCAGCATAGGTGGCGCAATTATCTGCTGTTCTGCGTTCTTTATCAACGATTTCCGTATGGTGGTTATCGGACTGATAGGCACATGGATCAACGGACTGGTAATCGACTACTTCACAGCCTCGTTCTCCAAGCGCAAACGCGTTTGTATCATCAGTAACGAATATGAGCAGATACGCGATTATATTGTCAACGACCTTGTACGTGGCTGCACGCTCTACGAGGTGCGTGGAGGGTACGGAGGCACCAAGAAGATTGAGATTCAGTCCTTGCTCACCCAGGATGAGTTTGCCAAACTCATGGCGTTCATACGCACCAACCATCTCAAGTCGTTCATCACGGCAGGCAACTGTAGCGAGGTCTATGGACTGTGGCTCAAGCATAAGAAAGGACCGGCCGGAAAGATAGTTATCGACACGTCCGAGGACTCGTAATACACCTGACGAATCAATTTTTTTAACAACATATAATAACGCATCCGCCACGCTTGGCGGACCTAATACAACAGAATATGAAACCAACATTATTTATCCTGGCAGCTGGAATGGGTAGCCGTTACGGCGGACTGAAGCAGCTTGATGGACTGGGTCCGAATGGTGAAACAATTATGGATTATTCCGTATTCGACGCCCTGAGAGCAGGATTTGGTAAGGTCGTCTTTGTTATCCGTAAGGATTTTGAGGAGGACTTCCGCCGTGTCGTAATTGCCAAGTATGCCGACAAAGTGCCGTGCGAAGTATGCTTCCAGAGCCTCGACAAAGTGCCAGCAGGTTGCACGTACAACCCCGAGCGTACCAAGCCTTGGGGTACCAACCACGCCGTGCTCATGGGCAAGGATGTGATCAGCGAGCCGTTTGCCGTGATTAATGCCGATGACTTCTACGGCAAGGAGAGTTTTGCCGTGCTGGCTGACTTCCTGCGTGGGGTAGAGGGCAAGCAGAACAAGTACTGCATGGTAGGATATCGCGTTTGCAACACCCTGAGTGAGAACGGCTCGGTTAGCCGTGGCGTATGTGCTACCGATGCCAACCGTTGCTTGACCGATGTGGTGGAGCGCACGAACATCGAGCGAAAGAACGGACAGATCGTCTTTACCGAGGACGGCAAGGATTATCCGCTCGACGAGCACACGCCCGTATCGATGAACATGTGGGGATTCACGCCAGAGTATTTCCAATATTCGGAGCAGGCGTTCCGAGAGTTTGTGCAGCAGTATGGCCAAGAACTGAAGAAGGAGTTCTATATCCCTACTTTGGTCAACGACCTGATCAAGGCAGGCAAGGCTACCTGCGAAGTGCTCGATACGTCCTCGAAGTGGTTCGGTGTAACGTATGCCGACGACCGGCAGATGGTGGTTGACAAGATTCAGGCACTCGTCGATGCAGGCGTTTATCCCAGCCCGTTATTTTAATCAACCAAAATAGTCATCTAGTCGTCTAGTCATCTAATAAAAAATAAGCTAATGAGTAGAATACTTGTAACCGGTGGTGCGGGATACATTGGCTCGCACACAACCGTCGAACTGATGCAACAGGGGTATAAGGTCACTATAGTCGATAACCTCAGCAACTCCAATGTCGATGTGCTCGATGGTATTCAGGCTATTGTCGGACAGCGTCCGGACTTTGCCAATGTCGATTGCAACGACTATAACGCTATGGACCGCATCTTCTGCCAATATCCGGACATCGAGGCTGTTATCCATTTTGCTGCCAGCAAGGCTGTAGGCGAGAGTGTCGAGAAACCGCTCATGTACTACCGCAACAATATAGGCTCGCTCATCACCTTGCTCGAACTGATGAAACTGCACAATGTGCGCAACATCGTCTTCAGCTCGTCATGCACGGTCTATGGCCAGCCTGATGCCGACCATCTGCCCGTAGGCGAGGATGCACCTATACAAAAGGCGCTGTCGCCATATGGCAACACCAAGCAAATCAACGAGGAGATCATCCGCGACGAGGCGCATGCCGACAGCAACCTCCACGCCATACTCCTGCGTTACTTCAATCCTATAGGTGCCCATCCATCCGCACTCATCGGCGAACTGCCCAACGGCGTGCCGCAGAACCTGCTGCCCTTTGTCACACAGACCGCTGCAGGCCTGCGCAAGGAACTGAAGGTCTTTGGCGACGACTACAACACGCCTGACGGCAGTTGCATTCGCGACTATATCTATGTCGTTGACCTCGCCAAAGCACACGTCAAAGCCGTTGAGCGCATGCTCGCAGGCAAGGCGGACGACCAGGTCGAGGTGTTCAACCTCGGTACAGGACGCGGACTGAGTGTGCTGGAGATCGTCCGCACGTTCATCCGGGTGACAGGAGTGAACCTTCCGTATCAGATTGTCGGACGACGCGAGGGAGACATCGAGCAGGTGTGGGCTAACCCCAAGAAAGCCAACGAGGTCCTGGGCTGGCATGCCGACACACCTACCGAGGATATCCTCGCTTCGGCATGGAAGTGGCAATGCAACCTGGCTGAGAAGAAGTAAGCACTTCGTGAGGCGTTTACAAGAAAGAAGCACAGTTCCCTGTGCTTCTTTTCGTTTCGCTTTAATGCTGTTCGGTTAGTGTCAAACCGGGCGCGGATACGTAGAACATGTTCAGTACCACGGGCTGGTTTCCCCTGTTCTCGCCGCGATGGACTGTGCCTATCACTTCGATGAGCGCCTCGCCCTGGTGGAACGTACGTTCGTTGCCGTCTTCACATACGATGGTCAGTTCGCCTTGTTCCACTATGCCGTAGTTAATCACGTTGTGATGGTGCCAGCCTGTTTTGGCGCCTATGGGAAAAACCAGCCTTTTTACTACCAGTTCGGGTTTGCCCGACGGATAATCCGGCAGGGCTATGCCGTCCCAACTTGCTGAGCTGTGCAGCAGTTCTGTTGTTGTTATGTCCATGATTGTAGGTGTTTGTTGCTCTCAATTTCTGTGCAAAGGTAATAATTTTTTTGTATTATTACAAATATTTCGCCAAAAATTTCTTACTCCCGCAATTTTTCCCTCGGCATATTTGCAAATGTGAGAAATTTTTCGTAACTTTGCAGTCGAAATAGGTATGTTATGCTTCAAACCATATTACAACATACGAAAAATTTTATTGCACAAGCACCTAAAGAGGATCGTAAGCAATACGGACAGTTCTTCACTTCTGATAGAACTGCCCAATATATGGCGCAGATGTTCCAATTCGACCTATCCAAGCCGGAAGTCAAATTATTGGATGCAGGAGCAGGTACAGGTATTCTATCGGCAGCTGCGGTTTGGTCATTGATGCAACGAGGATACAAAGGGAAAATTCACCTCGTTTGTTATGAGAATGATACGAAAGTTATTCCTATTCTCATTAACAATTTGGAATACATGCACGAACACGCAAACCTTACGTATCGTGTTCTTACAGAGAATTATATCACTACTCAGCCTTTTGCAGAAAACGGACTATTTGATTCTCCAGAGCATAAATTCGATTACATCATCGGCAATCCGCCTTATCTCAAACTCTCTAAAGACGCACCAGAGGCATTGCACATGCCGCAAGTTTGCTATGGCTCGCCAAATATGTATTTCTTATTCTGGGCAATGGCGATTAGCAACCTAAACGAAAATGGAGAATTAGTTTATATTGTGCCTCGTTCATGGACTTCAGGCGCTTATTTTGAGCGCTTCCGTGAATATCTTTTTGCGCATACTACGATACAATCAGTACACCTCTTTGTTAGTCGGAATAAAGTATTTAGCGAAGAATCTGTGCTGCAAGAGACCATGATTATCAAGGTGAAAAAAATCCTGCAACAACCTAAAACGATTGATATTTCTTCTTGCTCGACGGCTGATTTTAGTGACCTGACACATTTCCAAGTCCCCTATAGTACCGTAGTAGCGCAAAACCATTATGTATTTTTGCCCACTAACAACGAGGAAGCAGAAGTGTTGGCTCGTGTGAACGGTCTTTCGGACACTCTCAAAACCTTAAAAGTGCCCATGCACACAGGTCTTGTTGTGGATTTCCGCGAACGCGAAGTGCTCAAAGACGAAGAAGAACCGGAGATAGAAACGTATCCCTTGTTCTATTCCTCCCATATTGGAAAAGATGGTCAAGTTATATGGCCGGTAGGTAAATCTGGAGAGTACATCCACACGGATCGTTCGGGCTTACTGCAATCTAACTCGAACTACATATTTGTAAAGCGTTTTACATCCAAAGAAGAACCGCGCCGTTTGCAATGCGGGGTGTATCTTTCAAGCCGTTACCCCAAATACAAATATATCAGTACGCAGAACAAGATCAACTTCATCGAATGTCCGTCTTTGGATATTTTATACGGAGTTTATGCTCTGCTTAACTCCACTTTATACGATCGCTATTACCGTATTTTAAACGGTTCTACACAGGTAAACTCAACGGAAGTAAATGCAATGCCTATTCCGCCTGCAAGTACGATCAGTAAAATAGGTGCGGAGTTGTCCGATAAACCGCTTACTACTGCATATTGTGACCAAATTATTGAAAAATGGATATAAAAGTTTCTGTCATTAAATCAGTACTGGCAACCATAGGAATGCCTGAAGCACAGCAAGCCGACCTTTGTGCGTTGACTATTTTGAGTATGGCTAACCTCAAACCTAAAACACCATGGAAGAACGCTCAAAACAATTGGATCCGAATCCATGATGTTATTGCTTTTGCAAATGCCAATTATGCGACTACATACGCGGAGAACTCACGGGAAACCTTCCGAAAACAAGCCATGCACCATTTCCGTACCGCAGCCTTGATCGAAGATAATGGAATGGCAACAAATAGCCCTAACTATCGCTATCGTTTGACAGATGAGTTTTTAGATGTTGTTCGCGATGTAAACGCCAAGAATGTTACCAAGAGCCAAGCATTGCAGAACTTTTGCAAGGTGCATACAAGCCTTACTTCTATTTACGCTTCCAAAAAGAAGATGCAGAAAATGCCGGTTCAAATTAACGGAATATCTTTCACCTTGAGTACTGGCAAACATAACGAATTGCAAAAATCGATTGTAGAAGAATTTGCTCCTCGATTTGCACCCAATGCTCAATGTCTTTATATAGGCGATACAACCGAAAAAGACCTTGTAAAAGAAGTAGATAAACTGAGTGAATTAGGATTTGCTATTACTTTACATGACAAGATGCCAGATGTCGTTTTGTATCGCGAAGACAAAAATTGGCTCTTTTTTGTTGAGGCTGTTACCTCCGTTGGCCCCATGTCCCCTTCACGCATCATGGAAATCCAAGAAATGACGAAAGACGTAAAGGCCGGGAAGATCTTCGTAACTGCCTTTCTTGATTTCGACACATACAAACGTTTCTCCAAAGAATTGGCTTGGGAAACTGAGGTTTGGATTGCCGACATGCCCGACCACATGATTCATCTAAATGGTGATAAGTTCTTAGGACCAAGATAAGATAAGATAAGAATCGATCTATTAGATTAAAACGCCGGATCAATACCAAGCCAACTTCAATCATCCATTGGCAGAGCGGCACACACTGAAGATGGGGCGGTTTCAGGGAAAGGGAAGCCAGTCTATGTCCTAATTCCCCCAAAGACATCTTTAGCCCGAACTGATGTTATAAGTTGTATACAAAGGTCTACATCAGTTTGGAGGAATTGATAATGGTCATAAAACACTAATGGTGCCATTGCCGAGCAACAACGCATCGTCGCTAAAATAGAAGAGTTATTAGCTGAAATAGATAAATTGAAATAAATGTTAATACGCAAAAAATATAACCAAGTCTCTCTATGTCAATTACAAGGCGAATGGAAAGACATTGCAAGGCTGTTCCAGGAGCTGTGCGTAATAGAGCGCAAAAAAATGGCAAATGGCGTAACTATGGAGCAGATAAAGACAAGATCTTTGCCTATTTGCACATTTCTGGACTGTGTTGATCATATCGTGAATATCGTAAACAATGAATTTGGTGCAATGGCAGTGAGAGATTTGTATGACGCATTGGATAAGGATATCCCTCACGCCAACCAACAACCTCAACCTGACGCTACTGAATATGAGTATTGTTGCAATACATTCTACGAGCGAACGGTAATCTTTGCAGCAGTGTATTATGTCATTGCACAGCAAAATCCGGATCTCACGGAAGTTTTGGCGACGCTATACAAAAATGCTGATTACGAGGACGCAAGGCCATATCTCAATCATTTCTTGTTTCCGCTACGAGAGAAAAGCCAAAGTGACGACACGCAGGATGAACAGAAGCGTGATCTTATTCCTCCGCACATCATCCCGGATGTACAAGCGCTTAATAATGGATACAGACATCTGCCACCGTATGAAAGATTACGTAAGTTCCGGCAAATCCTTTTCGCTATCGATGCGCTAAATCCCGCTGATTATACACCTGAAATTCATGTCTTGAGGTTAACGGTTGACTACGCTATTTCGATATTGAAAAAAACATATAATCTCAGAGAGAATGATTTCATCCCTGAAAACGAAAAAGTGACTATAAGAGATTTGATTTCTGAATGCGCAAACCACGTTAATCGTGATCAGATTATTCAATTTATAGAAAACATTCTAAACTCCAAACCGCCATCCGAGCAAGACCCCTTATACCACGACATGTTGAACAAATTACGCACAGGTTCTATTATTTTCAACATTAATGGCGATTATGTAGCCGGAGACAAATATACCGGTACGGTAGTGAAGAAAGTAGAGGAAGGTGGAATAGGCATACAAGAAATACACGAATAATGGAGAATGAACTGGTACATACAGATTTGCCTGATATGGTGCAAATACTGCAAAAAATCAATCGGCATGAGATACGCCCTGATCAAGTGGATTGGGTAAAGTATATCTCTGATGTTGTGGCATTAAGGCGTGTGCTGAACAAATCGGCAACGGACATCCAAATGTTGTGGATATTTGCTGCCGAGATAGATGACTATAGGGCACGCGCAGATATTTTTGAATCATGGCAGAATGCTGCGCCAAGTTGCTTTCCTGAAAAAGCCGAAAGAGATGAATTCTACGCTAATTGCGACTGTTTGTATCGATTATCCATGATATTGTTGGGTGAAGTTAATCATAACGATTTTCATATCTCGCAGATCTATAAAGGAGAAGGCACAAAAGCACTGAATGAAGTTGCTTATGTATGGTCGGACAAATGTGCTAAAGGGGCTGATTTGGTTGCTTTGGCGCAAGAGATTTATGAGCGTGTTCCGCTGTCATGTGATAAAGTTCCGGAATTAGCGCTGATTCTCATGAGCCATCGCTGTCATGACAATCACTTTCACAACAGCTACGATTTTTGCCGTTTGCTATGGTGTGCAGAATATATGCGCCAGCGTTTAATCACAGGGAAACTGAACTCTGAACCAGTACTTTATACATCCAAAATCAGACGAAAGTTACTTAAAGAGTGCTTTGATGAATATATCAGTATACGATTAGAGGAGATAGAAATGGAGATGGAGGTGGATTATGAGGATGTACGTGACCTGAACGAAAAAGACTATTTAAAGCATTTGTACGAGGAAGAAAGCAGGGTGGCTAGTCGTGAATTCATGTTTGAAGATTTCAAAGGCTCGCAGGCGTATTGCGACCAATGGTACGAAAGCCGTCCCGAAGTGCTGCAACTGATGCAATTATTTATGGAATATTTGAAAAGTGAAAAGGAAAAGAAAGACAAAGTCGCCGATAAACAAGTGATTGTCAATAACGGCGACTATGTAACTGGCGATAAGATAACTGGCGATGTTATCAAACATGTTGAAGCCGGCGGAATAGGCAAGCAGGTTATTTATGGCAAACAAGAGAGCACAAGCTCTATTGACGAAACAAAGCATCAGAAAGCAAATCCTGTAAAAGAGGACAAAGAGGAGTTATTTCGCTTTATCCATCCGCATGTTACATCTGATGCCGATAGAATGCAAGTCCACAAAGAGATAATGAACCTTGTGCGCAATTTCCCACTGCCGGAGATTGCTCGCTATATGCAACAGATGCGCAAAGAAAATCGCGTCTATCTTAGTGTCAAACCTGAGTTGATGTTTGAGGAGTTACACCGATTAGGCATGCCGGACGAGAAAACTCCAGGCTTTACTTACAAGAATTTTACAAACTACTTCAACGTCAAATAAGTTGTATGACGTATGACAATGAGCACCTCATTTGGGGTGCTTTTTTTGTGTCTATGCATATGGATTTAAGAAAATGGATAAGAACCGATAAGAAACTACAAGAACGGGCAAGAAAGCACATATTAGATCCTTGTAAATCTCGCAAATATGTCGTACCTTTGCATCGTTTTTCAATCAATCGCCAACCCAAGCGAGTACAATAACCGGTGGAAGGCTCGACTCGCACAATCCTCAGAGCCGACCATTGGGAAAGGGATTAACGATTGGCAGACAAAACTTTCAATAATTATGGCAAAAATCAATTTTGAAGTAATCGACCAGATGTTCAGCGCCGTGCTGAGCCAGAACGAGAGTAAAGCAACCATCGACGCGTTGCGTCCGCAAGTAGAGGAAGCCGTGCGCGAGCTTATCCGCCAGCGCGGGCTGCCGAAAGACTTCACGGGCACCGTCGAGTACAACGGCATCAAGATCGTGGTGCGTCGGCCGACATCGTATACGTGGGAGCAGAACACCCAGATCAAGGACGTGAACATCGACATGTACAAAGCCCTGCACGCCAAGTGTGCGCAGCTCGACCGCGAGATCAAGGCACGCCGCGCCGAGATGAAAGGTGTAGGCAAGTCCCTCGAACTCCAGTACGCCGACTCCGAGTCAATCAAACACGGATTCACTATCGCGTTCATGATGTAACGCGTTCGGCAAGGTTTTTCGCTGTTGATAGCACCTACTCGGCGACACCCCCCGGCCCCCTAAAAGGGTGGAGAAGGTAGCTACGTAGGTCTATCAACCGGCGTTGAAAGAAAACAAGCAAAGAAAAAAGAACCAAAAAAGAAAACAAGAAAAGAAAGTTGGTTGGGTGGTTGAAATTATTTTCCCCTATAGTCCCCAACCATCCAGCCAACCAACTTTTTTCCGGATCTTTTTTCTCCAATCAACCACCCAACTTTTAATTGAACGTACTATGATTTCATTCAACCAACTATGGCAGCTTTTCGCATCGCGAGGAGCGTTAGCCAGCCAATATGCCGAGGCGGAACAACTATGGACATCCTATAGCCCCGACCAACAACAGCAGATCTACAACGCCATCCGCACCAAGCTCGAACGGGGCGCTTTTGTCCACTACAACCCGAGCCAGGCTATCCGCGAGAATGCCCGTACCCGGCATCTCGGCGAACCAACGAACTACTACGGCCGTCCACTCCCCAAGGGCTATGAGTTCTTCCGCGCCACCTACAACGGTCAACGAGGCCTCTACACCGCCCAAGACGTTCAAACTTACCACATGTCTAGCCCTGAAATATTTGAATTATGACACCCGAACAATTCGCCCAAACATACCTCCGCTACGAGGCCGATATCATCGCTGTTCTCAAGAGCAAGCGCATCTTCAACGAAGATCTGCTCCACGACATCTACATCGCGCTCTGCGAACGCACGCCGCATCCCGAGCCCTGCGATTTCCTGAAGACCTTCGTCTCCTTCTACCGCAATCTCATGGATTGGCAGAACAACCGCGACAGTCACTTTGTCCCCTACGACAATGCCCAACTCGCCGCGCTCGACATCATTGATGATAGCGTCGGAGAGGATGCCCTCGACGAACATCTCGACCGCAGCAACCGCACCTCTTACCGCGAACAATGCCTCGAACGCTTGCCCGAAGTTCTCGACTATTATTTTGCTCATCCGCAACCCGGCGAACGCAACCACCGCCGAGCCTGCCGGATACTCCGCCTGTACCTCCGGGGCTTGTCTGAGTGTGAAATTTCTCGCCAACTGAGCATCTCGCAACAGGCTGTGCAACAGAGTCTTACGCGTACTATTGAACGGCTGAAGGTTGTACCCCTTATATTATATAATAGAGGGGCATAACTCCCGAACACGAACCTAAACCTTAACTTTTATGGCACAAATCTCACTCCTCCAAGGTATCGCTTCCATCTCCGGCAAGGTCGGCAACGTCGTTTTCTATTCCCGCAACGGCAAGCAGTACGCCCGACGCCTGGATAAGACGGCATCCGATGCAGCTGCGTTATCGGACGAATGCCGAACCATCACCGAAGCATTATCGGGAGTGATCACTTCCACCCACTCCCTGCCTCCGTCCACCCACTCCCTGCCTCCGTCCAGCCCCCCTGCATCGGTTTAGTGCGCGGCGCTTTCCCGCCGCGTTAGTGTCCTGTGCTCGGGTCTTTTAACCCCGAATTAGGTAGGCGCAGCCGGTGTTCAGTTCCCAGCGGTATTCCGCCGTCCTTGGGGTCCTGTACGGATACCTCACACATATAATTCGTAATTCTTAATTCTTAATTCTTAATTTTTAATTCTTAACTTTTTTAACCCTTCCCACGGCGTGGAGATGAGCCCAAAGCCG
>SAMEA3663077__coassemble_282_pt1 | contig 21325 bp, 19 predicted proteins | sample SAMEA3663077__metabat2_high_PE_010 | metagenome-assembled genome bin SAMEA3663077 (sample SAMEA3663077) | pig gut metagenome | biome: pig gut; feature: pig-associated habitat; material: faeces | place: France | collected 2012
ATTAATAGAACATACCTATAATATTTAATCGTCCATTTTTAGTGGACAGTAGTGAAAAACTATATATTAAAACCATATATCATTTGTTTTGCAAAAAATTGTCTGAAAATTTGCAAATGTGCATTTTTTTTTGTACCTTTGTAGCGTAAATTGCGATAGTATGGCTGAAAACTATAACGAAGACAACATTATCCACCTTGACGACCGGGAACATATTCGCCGTCGCCCGGGTATGTACATCGGCAAACTTGGCGATGGTAGTCACTCGGATGACGGTATTTATGTACTAATCAAGGAAACGATTGACAACTCCATCGACGAGTACCGTATGGGCGAAGGTAAAGTGATTGAGGTAACCGTAGCCGACGGCAGGGTTATCGTACGTGACTACGGGCGAGGCATACCTTTGGGCAAACTGGTTGATGCAGTCTCCATCCTTAACACCGGCGGCAAGTACGACAGCAAAGCATTCAAGAAGTCCGTCGGTCTGAATGGTGTCGGCACAAAAGCCGTCAACGCTTTGTCGAAAGAGTTCATCGTTGAGTCGGTACGCGAAGGCAAAGTGCGCCGCGTGACGTTCAGTCAGGGACATCTGATTAGTGACACGGATATCATTGATGCACCGGACACGATGAAACGCGGCACGCGCATCGAGTTTGTGCCGGATGACTCAAAAGGATTGTTTGAAAACTACCAGTTCCGCGACGATTATATCGAGACCATGATGCGCAACTATGCGTATCTGAATACCGGATTGACGCTCAATTACAACGGGCGGAAGTTCTTCTCACGTAACGGTCTGCTTGATCTCTTGTCCGAGACGATGACCGTTGAACCGTTGTACCCGATCATTCATATAGTAGGCGAAGATATCGAGATTGCCCTGACCCACACCGACCAGACCGGCGAGGAGTATCACTCGTTCGTTAACGGCCAGCATACCATTCAGGGCGGCACGCACCAAGCGGCTTACCGCGAGGCTATAGGACGTACTATCAAGGAGTTCTTCGGCAAGAACCAGGAACTATCCGACATTCGCAATGGCATAGTTGGCGCTATTGCTATCAATGTGGAAGAACCGGTGTTCGAGAGTCAGACGAAAGTCAAACTCGGATCGAAAGACATGAGCCCGACCGGTGGCGTTTCGGTCAACAAGTTTGTGAACGACTTTGTAGGTCTGCAACTTGACAACTACCTGCACAAGCATCCCGAAGTGACGGAAGTCATGCTCAAGAAGATTCAAGACTCTGAACGCGAGCGCAAAGCCATAGCCGGCGTAACAAAAGCCGCCCGTGAACGCTCGAAGAAGAACCTGCTGAACAACCCCAAACTTCGCGACTGCCAGATACACTTCAACGATGCCAAGCCTGTACGTTCGGCTAAAGATGCCGACGACGATCTGCGCGACGAGACTTGCATATTCATTACCGAGGGTTTGTCGGCTTCAGGTTCAATCACCAAGAGCCGCGATGTACGCACACAGGCCGTGTTCTCGCTCAGAGGCAAACCGCTGAACTCCTACGGGCTGAGCAAATCGGTAGTGTACGAGAACGAGGAGTTCAACTGCCTGCAATCTGCACTGAACATTGAGGACGGATTAGACGAACTGCGTTACAACAAAGTCATCATCGCCACCGATGCCGATGTCGACGGCATGCACATCCGACTGCTGATGCTCACGTTCTTCCTGCAGTTCTTCCCCGACCTGGTGAAGAAAGGGCACGTATATATATTGCAGACACCGCTCTTCCGCGTGAAAAACAAGAAAGAGACACGCTACTGCTACAGCGAAGAGGAGCGCCTGCGCGCCATCGATGAGATCAGCACACCGGAAATCACACGATTCAAAGGATTGGGTGAGATCTCGCCCGACGAGTTTAAAGGCTTCATCGGTAAGGAGATTCGTCTCGACCAGGTAACCCTGCGCAAGGAAGATGCCGTAGGCGACTTGCTGAACTTCTTCATGGGCAAAAACACTTCCGAACGTCAGGATTTCATTATCAACAACCTTGTAGTCGAAGAAGACGACGTTGAATGATTTACAATTGAACGGTGACAGAAGATGGCAGAGGAATTGTGTTGCGGCATGCACGCCGATTGCGAAAAAGGCTTGCGCATCCTGCGGGATGAGAGCCTATATTACAACGACGAGGAGTTAGACGCTTACAAGGGCATAGCACCTGAAGATTTTACCCCCGAGCAGGCTGCGGAGATCCGCGAAGTATTTGAAACACTGATGCCTAAAGAGGTTAGCGACTGGGTGTGCGCCATGTACGCACGAGGTATCAACCTGCCGCCCGACGTTCGCGAGGAAGCACTGCTGATGATGGCCGACACACCCCAATAGCAAAATATATCATAACACATGTTATATCATCTAATCAATTATTTACAGTCATCACTCGGGCACTTCTCCGGAGCAGGACTGTGGCAATACATCTCATTCCGAGCCATCGTAGCGACAGTGCTCGCGTTCATTGTCAGCGTATGGTTTGGCAACTTCTTCATCAACCTGCTCAAGCGCAAGCATATCTCCGAACAGCAACGTGACGAGAAAACCGACCCGTTCAACGTGGGCAAGAAGGGTGTTCCCACCATGGGTGGCGTAGTACTGATAGTAGCAACGGTGTTACCTGTACTGCTTATCGCCAACCTGACAAACATCTATCTATGGTTGATGCTTATCACTACTGTGACGCTTGGTGCTCTCGGGTTTGCCGATGACTATATCAAGACCTTCAAGCACAACAAAGACGGACTCAACGGATGGATCAAGATTATCGGGCAGGTAGCGCTCGGGTTGATTGTTGGTCTGACACTGCGTTACGCACCTATGGCTACAATGAACGAGACGGTAACCGTACATTACGAGAACAACGTACGCGTGGTAGAGAAGTCGCCCGAAGTCAAATCCACCCGCACCACCATCCCTTTTGTGAAGGAACACAACGCCAACTATGCAGATATGTTCTCGTTTTTGGGCGATGAGATGAAGTACCGTGCCGGATGGATATTCTTTGTACTGCTAACCGTGTTCGTGGTTGCCGCCGTCAGCAACGGAGCCAATCTCAACGACGGCATGGATGGCATGTGTGCCGGCAACAGTGCGGTGATTGGCGTGGCGCTAATTGTGCTGGCGTATGTGTCGGGAAACACGATGCTCGCCGACTATTTCGATGTGATGTACATACCCGGTAGCGAGGAGTTGGTAGTGTTCTTGGGCGCATTTGTGGGTGCACTGGTGGGCTTCCTGTGGTTCAACGGATTTCCTGCACAGGTATTCATGGGCGACACGGGCAGCCTGGCTATCGGAGGAATCATTGGCGTCTGTGCCGTGATTATCCACAAGGAGTTACTGATTCCGATCCTATGCGGCGTCTTTCTGATGGAGAGCGTGAGTGTTATTCTGCAGACACAGGTGTATAAGTTCAGCAAGCAGCGCGGTCAGCGTATACGCGTATTCAAGCGCGCACCGCTACATGACCATTTCCGCACCTCTGTCGAGCAAGTATTGAAGAACGATCCTACTTGCCGTATCCTGTTCAAGGGCAGCAGCAATCTGCACCATGAGACGAAGATTGTTCTCCGGTTCTGCATCGTCACTCTTCTGCTCGCAGCATTTACCATCCTGACACTGAAGATCCGTTAACCTTTGTCCATGTTCAATTTATGAAACGGTTAGTGATACTTGGAGCCGGCGAGAGCGGTGTTGGAGCAGCGATTCTTGCCAAACAAAAGGGGTATGATACCTTTGTCAGTGACATGGGTGATATCAAGCCCCATTATGCAGCCTTGCTCGAGCAACACGGCATACCCTACGAGAGCGGCAGGCATACGGCAGAACTGATCCTAAATGCCACTGAGGTGGTCAAGTCGCCCGGCATACCTGACAGTGCACCGATGGTTAAAGCGCTGATTGAACAAGGTACGCCTATCCTATCAGAAATTGAGTTTGCAGCGCGGTACACCGATGCCAAGATGATCTGCATCACCGGATCCAATGGCAAGACTACCACCACCTCGCTCATCTACGACATGTTACGTCGCGCCGGGCTGGATGTCGGCTTGGCAGGTAACATCGGCAACTCGCTCGCCCTGCAGGTAGCGCAGCAGGATCATCAGTATTATGTAATCGAACTCAGTTCGTTCCAACTGGACAACATGTACGATTTCCGTGCAGACATTGCTATCCTGCTGAACATCACACCCGACCACTTGGATCGTTATAACTTCGAGTTCCAGAACTACATCAACGCCAAGATGCGCATCACGCGCAACCAGCGCACCGAGGATGCGTTCATCTATTGGAGTGGCGATCCTGTTATTGACCGGGAGATCAAGAAACTCCGTCCGACTGCTACACTTTACCCCTTTGGCGAGCAACAGGCTCAGAACGTTGCTTTCGTCAGCGGAGGCAACATGGTAGTTGCAGCACGCCGACCGCTGGAGTTGCCTGTCGAACTGCTCTCACTCAAAGGCAAACACAACCAGTATAACTCCATGGTGGCCGCCATAACGGCGCAACTGCTGGATATCAAGAACGATGTTATCCGCGAGAGCCTGACTACATTTGCGGGCGTCGAACATCGCCTGCAATATGTGGCTACCGTTCGCGGTGTGCGATGGGTCAACGATAGCAAGGCTACCAACGTCAACTCATGCTGGTACGCTCTGGAGGCAATGACCACACCGACGGTACTTATCCTGGGCGGTAAGGACAAAGGCAATGATTATACCGAGATCGACCAACTGGTGCTTGATAAATGTCATACTTTGGTATTCATGGGCTTGCACAACGAGAAACTGATTGAACACTTCTCCGCTCTCGGCTATACGCCTGACGGCGACAAACGCTATATCGACACCCATACACTCGCCGATGCCGTGCAGGCTTGTTACACCTCTGCGCGCGAAGGCGACACAGTGCTACTATCACCCTGCTGCGCAAGTTTCGATCTGTTCAAGTCCTATGAGGACCGCGGCGAACAGTTCATGAACGCCGTCCGCAACTTATAGTCCCATACATAATACATAGTTCCCATGTCTTCACCACGCGGCATTGACATAATCAAGCAAAAACTCAAGTACATCGACAAGACGTACTGGGTAGTGTTTATCTTTCTGATTGTGTTTGCTGTCATCGAGTTGTTCTCCGCCTCCAGCACGTTGGCGTTCAAATCCGGAAGCCTGCTCGGTCCATTGTGGCATCAGGTGCAGTTCATACTGATAGGTGCTATCATCGGTTTTGTGGTGCAACTGTTTCCGTCGAAGATTATCCGCTATGGCGGTTACGCCCTGCTGGGAGTGGCTGTTATCTGTCTGTATCTGATGATTATCCCCGGCAACCCGTTCGTCAGCAACATCAACGATGCCGAGCGGTGGTTCAAACTGTTCGGGTTCAGTTTTCAGCCGTCGGAGTTAGCCAAGTTAGGACTGATAATTGTGGTAGCCGACCGTTTGTCGCAGGCGCATGAGGACGAGCAGGAACTGGTGAAAGAGTTCTACCGCACGCTAATCTTGTCTGCCGTGGTTATTCTGCCTATTCTGATGGGCAACCTCTCTACTGCCTTGCTTTTGGCGGGGGTGATCTTTCTGATGTGGTTCTTTGCGCGTGTACCTCTCAAGTACCTTGGCGGTGTGCTGGCAATTGCTGTCATCATACTCGTGTCGGGTTACTTTATTGTCGAGTACGGCTTTGTACGAGCCCATCGTCCGCTGGGCGGTCCGTTCAAACGTGCTGTGACATGGGTTGGCCGTATCGACCGGTTCATTGCTCAGGACGACACGCCCACAGATGGCGACGATGATTATCAGCGCAACCATGCCACATTGGCTATCGCGCGCGGCGGGGCGTCACCTCTGGGTGTATTGCCCGGCAACAGTGTCGAGCGCAACTTCCTGCCGCTGGCGTATGCTGACTATATCTTTGCCATCGTTGTTGAGGAAACGGGTATAATCGGTTCATTTATACTGATTGCTTTGTATGTGGTCGTCCTGTTCAGAGCGTGCTATACATCCTCCCGCTATGCAGACTATGGTGCTATGCTCATGGTGATGGGTTTGGCACTGATGCTTACTACCCAGGCATTCGTATCCATGGCAGTGGCCGTAGGTATAGGTCCGGTTACCGGGCAACCGTTGCCTATGGTTTCACGCGGTGGCACATCCGTGCTTGTCACGAGTCTGTACTTTGCCATACTGATGTGTGTGAGCCGCGAGCAAAACGAACGACAGGCTCTGCTCGAACAATCGCGTGCCGACTCTTATGAAACAGTACCTGATATTCAATTCGATTCTTGATACGCAAACTCTCCCCTACCGCGATGCACTGGCGTTCCCCTGCATTCAGCATGTTGACGAGACCGGTTACGCAACATTAGGCAAAGGCTGATACGTTTTGGCACGGTATTTGATTTCGAAGAGATGTGATGAACCCAATCGCATCTCTTCGTTTGTATATAGTGGCATGCACGCTTACTCTGGGGCTTGCATCTCTTGCTGCACGCCAACGGCAGCAGGTTGTGCCCGACTCGCTGCTGACCATTACCGTAGATGTCGGCGGTGTACCGGTCACCATGCAACGTGTGGAAGGAGGCTCGTTCGTGATGGGAGCCACACCCGATCAACACGACCCGCATATCTATACCGACAAGCCTGCTCACCTCGTCTTTCTATCGCCGTATTATATTGCTACCACTGAGGTCACCAACCGTCTGTGGCGTAAGGTTATGCCCGACAGCAAGATCATCACCCCATCCGGTTATCCCGAGCACCCCGTGTCGTTCGTCAGTTGGCACGATGCACAAGTGTTCGTTCATCGTTTGGATAGCCTGACCGGACTGCCTTTTCGCCTTCCTACCGAGGCTGAATGGGAGTACGCGGCACGCGGAGGTGAGCATAGCCGTTACTATCGTTTTTCCGGAGGCAACGAGGCGGACAGCGTAGGTTGGCTGTACGCCATAGCCGGGCAATGGACTCACCCCGTGGCACGCAAGCGCCCGAACGAACTGGGGCTATACGATATGACCGGCAATGTGGCAGAGTGGTGCCAGGATCGTTATGGTTGGTATGAGCTGTCCACAGCACCCAACCCTTGCGGTGCGGATACCGGCAGTTACCGCATTGTGCGGGGTGGCAGTTACGACGAGTGCGAAGCCAACAGCCATCTGTCGGCACGCCGATGGTACACACCCGAGACAACCACCGGATATATCGGTCTGCGCGTAGCGTTCACCTTGCCCGATGATCCGATGATGCGCCCCGTACCGACCGAACCGGCACTCAGGCAGACGGTGCGCATCAAGGGCAGACGCCTGCTTTTCAGCCTCGTACCGGGAGAACAGCCATATTACATATCGGAGCCTGTCAGTGCCTCCTTGTGGCGAAAGATCACGTCCAACGATGCGCCCGAACGCGACCATGGTATAGCCATCGGCATGAGCCGTGACGAACGTCTGGCGTTTGCCGAACAATGCAGCCGTTTGGCCAATTGTCCCTTATCCATAGCCTCCGCACAAGAACTGGAGCAAGCCTTGCAACAGGGTATCATCATGCCGCCCAAGCAACCTCAGTCTTCCCGCAAGAAGCGCGAGCGCTCCGTACGCTCCATACAGCGTAGTCGCCGAGTACGCAACCAAGCCTCTGCCGTAACCGAACTCATCGGTTTCCGTCTGTCTGTGCCTGACGATCCTGTTCTGCAGCAATACACCACTTCGCCCGATGACCGGCAACCGCTACGTCTCGTCATGCGTGTGGCACATCCATAGTGAGGCGCTTGCGTCCCGCAAGGGGCGCTTGTTTGATATATATGGCGTAAAAAATGCACTTTTTCGAAAGATTGTTTTCGGAAAATTTGCAAAATTCGGAAAAATTTTGTATCTTTGTCAGCGCAAAAGTGTGCCCAAACACGTACAATTGCATGCAAACCGCCACAGTACTGAAATATGGCATTTGCCGGCTATCATAGCAACGTCCGGTTGACCGACGATGGACAGGCATGTGCCGAACCACCCGGCATTACCGACTACGAGCAGACGACTGACCTGGCCAATATCCTCGACAACGGACCGTTGCCGCAAGCGTGCGCACAACCGAGCAAACAACAGTGAATCCAAAATAAACTAAACATATACAATCATGAAACAATTAGATTTAACCCAGTATGGTATCACCGGTGCAACGGTGAAAGCTTACAACCCGTCGTATGAGTACCTGTTCAAGGAGGAGACCAATCCTGCCTTGACCGGCTACGAGAAAGGCCAGAACACCGAACTCGACGCCGTAAACGTAATGACCGGTATCTACACCGGCCGTTCGCCTAAGGACAAATACATCGTTATGGACGAGAACTCCAAGAACACCGTTTGGTGGACTTCGGACGAGTACAAGAACGACAACCACCCTATGTCGGAAGATGTTTGGGAAAAGGTTAAGGCGCTGGCTGTAAAAGAACTCAGCGGCAAGGAACTGTACGTGATGGATGCTTTCTGCGGTGCTAACAAGGACACCCGCATGGCTGTTCGCTTCATCGTAGAGGTTGCATGGCAAGCTCACTTTGTTAAGAACATGTTCATCCAGCCCAGCGAAGAGGAGTTGGCTAACTTCAAGCCTGACTTCGTTATCTACAACGCTTCGCTTGCCAAGGTTGACAACTACAAGGAGCTTGGTCTGAACTCGGAGACCTGCGTTGCCTTCAATACCACCAGTCGTGAGCAGGTGATCCTGAACACATGGTACGGCGGTGAGATGAAGAAAGGTATGTTCTCGATGATGAACTACTATCTGCCTCTGAAGGGTATCGCTTCGATGCACTGCTCGGCTAACACCGACATGGAAGGCAAGAACACCGCTATCTTCTTCGGTCTGTCGGGTACGGGTAAGACTACTCTGAGTACCGACCCGAAACGTCTGCTTATTGGTGACGACGAGCACGGATGGGACGACAACGGCGTATTCAACTTCGAGGGTGGCTGCTACGCAAAGGTTATCAACCTTGACAAGGAGAGCGAGCCTGACATCTACAACGCTATCCGTCGCAACGCTCTGCTCGAGAACGTAACCGTTGACGAGAACGGCAAGATTGACTTCGCCGACAAGTCGGTTACCGAGAACACCCGCGTAAGCTATCCTATCAACCACATCGAGAAGATCGTTCGCCCGATCAGTGCAGGACCTGCTGCCGAGAACGTTATCTTCCTGTCGGCTGACGCCTTTGGCGTACTGCCTCCTGTAAGCATCCTGACTCCGGAGCAGACGAAGTACTACTTCCTGAGCGGCTTCACCGCCAAACTTGCCGGTACAGAGCGCGGTATCACCGAGCCTACCCCGACGTTCTCCGCTTGCTTCGGCCAGGCATTCCTGGAGTTGCACCCGACCAAATATGCCGAGGAGTTGGTTAAGAAGATGGAGAAGAGCGGTGCCAAGGCTTATCTGGTTAACACCGGTTGGAACGGCACTGGCAAACGTATCTCTATCCGTGACACCCGTGGCATCATCGACGCTATCCTCGGTGGCGCTATCAAGAGTGCTCCTACCAAGAAGATCCCGTTCTTCGACTTCGAGGTTCCGACCGAGTTGCCGGGCGTAGATCCGAAGATCCTCGATCCGCGCGACACCTACGCTGACGCTGCTCAGTGGGAGGAGAAGGCTAAAGACCTGGCCGGACGCTTCATCAAGAACTTTGCCAAGTACACCGGCAATGAGGCTGGTAAGGCTCTGGTTGCCGCCGGCCCGCAGCTGTAATTTGGCTTTTTCTTGGCATCTTTGGGTTTTGGGTTCGGTCATTATGCCCGCATAACTCCCTTACGCAAAAATCCAAATCTGCTCAAGATAAATCTCATATTATCTGAGCAAGGATGCAAAAACAGGAACATTACAAAAAGTAATTGAAAACATGATTTCACTTCATGATATAAACACTACAGACAACCTCGCCGGTGCCAAAGCCGGCGAGATTGTTACTGTCAGTGGCATGATCCACAACGTTCGCGTGACGAAGTGGGGAGGATTCATTATCCTCCGTAAGGCTTGCGGCTTGCTGCAAACCGTTGTGGACAACAGCGAGTCAAAGTTCTTCGACGAGCAGGGCAACGCCATTGCTATGGCTGACCTCTGCCGCGAGATGGCAGTAACCATCACCGGTAAGGTGGGTGACGCCAAGATCAAAGACCCGGCAGTATATTACAACACAATCGAGCTGGCAGCACAGGAAGTTCGCGTGCTCTCGCGTCCGACAACGGCTGAGGTGGTGGATATGAACGCCCTGAAGTTTGGCGACGAAGAGACGCTGCTCCGCTATAAGTTCGACAATCGCCAAGTCACCCTGCGCAACCCGCGCGATATGGGTATACTGAAGGTGCAGTCAACCATCGCCAAGGCGTTTGCCGACTTCCTGACGGATAACGGTTTCACGCAGATCTACACCCCGAAGATTGTTTCCGAGGGTGCCGAGGGCGGTGCTAATGTATTCAAGATGGATTACTTCGGCAAGCAGGTTTATCTGGCTCAGTCGCCGCAGTTCTACAAGCAGATAGGCGTTGGCGTATATGAGCGCGTGTTTGAGATTGCCCCGGCTTATCGCGCCGAGAAGCACAACACCAGCCGTCACCTGAACGAGTACATCTCACTGGATGTGGAGATGGGCTTTATTAAGGGTCAGGAGGATGTGATGCAACTCGAGGCACGACTGCTGCAGCATATCATCAAGACGGTAAGCGAGCGTTGCGCCCACGAGCTGAACCTGCTCGGTGCTACGCTGCCCGTACTGCCGCACGAGGTTCCGGCATGGAAACTGAGCGAGGTGCACGAGATCCTGTGGGAGAATAAGTTGTGCGAAGCCGACCACCGTGGCGAGGATGACCTGGCTCCGGAAGAGGAGCGCGCCATCTGCAAGTACGCACTGGATACCTACGGTTCGGACTTTGTGTTCGTAACACATTTCCCGAGCGAGCACCGTGCGTTCTATGCTATGGATGATCCTGAGAACCCGACGCTCACGCTGAGTTTCGACCTGCTGATGCGCGGACTGGAGATCACCTCCGGCGGTCAGCGTATACATAAGGAGCAAGAGTATCGCGACAAGATGATCAAACGCGGTATGAACCCGGATAATTTCCGCTTCTACCTTGACACGTTCAAGAACGGCATGCCGCCTCACGGAGGTTTTGCTATCGGTCTGGAGCGCATCACCGCATGCTTCTTAGGTATCAACAATGTCAAGGAGTGCTCGATGTTCCCGCGTGACATCAACCGCGTAGCACCCTAAACGCTACACTTCACATATTCAAACAACCCGGCCACTTGGTCGGGTTGTTTGTTTTATCTGTCCTCTTCCGTTTAGGAGTCAGGGTGAGGATTACAACTCTTTGAGCGTAGCGAGCAGGAAGTCGTAGAACTTCTGCACCGTGGCGATGTTCACGCGCTCGTCAGGGCTGTGCGGGTGCTCGATGGTCGGACCGAAGGAGATCATATCCATACCCGGGTAGTTGCGACCAATGATACCGCACTCTAGTCCGGCGTGGATGATCACGATGCGCGGCTCGGTCTTGAACTCACGCTCGTAGATGGCCTTCATCGTATGCATGATACGGCTATTGATGTTCGGTTTCCAGCCGGGATAATCGCCCGAGAAAGCTACATCGGCACCTGCTATGGAGAATGCCGAGTGAATGATCTCGCGCAGTTCGCGCTTGCGGCTCTCTACAGATGAACGGGTCAGACACTGCACCTCGATCACGTTCTCCTCGCCCTCCTGGCTAAACTCAATCATCGCCAGGTTGTTGGATGTCTCAACGATGTCGGGCATCTCGGTCATCATGCGATACACGCCGTGCGGGCATATCGTAATGGCGTGAATCAGGTAATCCTGTACCTCCTCGGGCATCTCGGTTTTCGGGCAGTCGATCTGCTCGGCAGTCAGGCTGATAGCGTCCTCTACGCCTTCGAATTCGGTTACGAACAGTGTCTCGTAATCATCCACCAGTGCCATCACATCATCATAGGCGTCAGCGGGTATGGTGATCACGGCCTCTGCCTCACGCGGTATGGCGTTGCGCAGCGAACCGCCCTGTACGCATGCCAGACGTGCCTCGTAGTTGCTTACAGCCTCCTTCAGGAATCGGAACAGCAGTTTGTTGGCATTAGCACGCTGCAGATGGATGTCGCAGCCCGAGTGACCGCCCTTGCAGCCCGACAGACGTACGCGCAGCGCTATGTCGCCTTCTTCGGTCGGAACGGGCACGTAGCGGAACGTAGCCGTGGTGTCCACACCGCCGGCGCAGCCCATGTACAGTTCGCCTTCGCTCTCCGAGTCCAGGTTCAGCAGCGTCTTGCCCTGTAGCCAACCGCCCTCGAGGGCAAATGCACCGTACATACCCGTCTCTTCGTCCACGGTGAAGAATGCCTCCAGCGGCGGATGAACGACGTTCTTGTCAGCCAGGATTGCCATGGCTGTAGCCACACCTATGCCGTTGTCCGCACCGAGGGTGGTGCCGTTGGCGGTCACCCACTCGCCGTTGTCCTCAACGTAGGCCTCGATGGGGTCTTTCTCGAAGTCAAACACGCGGTCGCTGTTCTTCTGTGGCACCATATCCATGTGTCCCTGCAAGATCACGCCCGGATGGTTCTCGTAGCCAGGCGAGGCGGGCTTGCGTATCAGCACGTTGCCGATAGCGTCAGTCTGTGTTTCCAGACCGAGGCTCTTGCCGTAGTTGACTAGGAACTGCGATATCTGTTCTTTCTTTCCCGACGGACGGGGAATCTGTGTGATTTTGGCAAAGTTCTGCCAAACGCCACTGGGCTGTAGATTGGTCATGATATATTGGATTTATATGATTTAGCCGTATAAGGAGTCCCCGAAAGCTATCGCAGATAGGTTTTGGGGTGAGCGGAGGCAATGGTGTGCTTTATGCCACCGCGTGGCATCCGTTAGCACCATTTGCCGAACGTGATTGCAAAGTTACAAAAAAAATCCCGCATTTGCAAATTTTGCGGGACTTTTTTATCACTACTCTTATTTTTTGTATTTCTTTGCCGCCTCGATGATGGCCGCCCAATCGTAATTACGTTTGAGTCCTACAATGGTTGAGTAGATCATTATACATGTCGATACGACTGCTATAATCACCACTGCTGCAATGTAAAGCATCGCTTTGAGCGCGAGTGTGACGTAGTTGATCTCCGTCTCGTTGGTCTTCGATCCGTCGGACCAGTGCACGCGGTACTCGGTTGTCGCTTCCATGGCAAGTCCTGCACCGAAGAGTGCACCGGCTGCGCCGAAGCCCCATTTGCGGATCGTTTCAAGTATCCGCGACTCTTCGCGGTGCTTGGTGATGTTGTAACCCCACGAGTAGTTGGCGATGATGTACAGCGGTATGAGCAGCAAGAAGAATACCATGAGCGTGTAGGAGAACGCTGCGGCTTTTGAGGCGGCCGACAGGCTTTTTTTTGCATCCTTGAGTGCCACTTTCTTGCTGTTCTTAAGCGACCACCCTGATGCCTCCTCATACTGCTGCTGATATTTCTCCGCGCTCTTCTCGCCGTCCTTTATCCGTTTTGCGTAGTTCTTCTTGTTCGAGGCAAGCGTGGCGGTATCAAGGCGATGGCGGTAATCCTCGTTGCTCTGGAGTTGGTTGGTGTACCTCTCTTTCGCCGACTTGATGGTATATGCCTTGTAGTACGTGGGCGAGTTGTACATATTGTTGTAGCTGACCTCCTCCATAGCCCGTTCGAGCGTGATGCTGTCGTTGTCTGTGTCCCACGCCTTGATCTGAGCTACCGTGCGTTGGCGTTGCTGTTTGGTCTGCTTGTCGGAGTTCGACCAGTACATGACGGCAGCCACGGTGATGAGTGTACCGAGTATAACCCACCACGAGAAGTTGAAGTGCCGCCTGCGTGACCAGCCGACAATACCTCGCAGTTCGCTGATCAGCATGTTGTATTCGCTGTCGTTGTCATCCTTTACGGCACGCTCCGACCGGTCGAGCAGCTCATCCATACGCAGCGTCTCGTCAAGCGAGGTGGGATACACATCATCCATCCTTACCTCGCCGTTTTCCGTGATCGTGTCGTTGTGAACGTAGTTTGCACTGACAGCCATCGCCTCAACCATATACTCGTACGCTTTGGCATTGACGGAGTCCTGGGCCTCCTGTGCCTTGCGTACATCCTCGATGGTGAAACCTACCACACCTGCACGGTGCTTCTTTTCTGAACTGATATCTTTTCTCTTATTTTTACGTTTGGTAGTAGCCATAATTGCAGATATTTATGGTTAGTTTATGCTGTTTGCTGTCCTTGTGCAGGGTTTTGCCACGCCCAATGGAAAGTGACTCGCGCGATGCCGCCGTGCTTACGGATCTGCTTCACTACGCCGTTGGCGTTGAGGTAGTTGCCGGCCTCAATGAGGTAGGGTGTCTGCTTTGTGATGGCGATAGCGTGACGCAAGGTCGTTTCCAACTCGGTTTTCAAAACCTGTTCCATGGCAGGAATGTCATTTCCTGCACTCTCGATTCGGATGTAGTATTTCTTCTTCCACAAGAAGTACCACATCAGGATGAAAAGGATAATTAGAATCATAATCTATAGAATTTTATTGTTTTTTTACTTGTATGCTGCGCGGAGTGTTTCGAGTGCCTTGACGAAGTCCTGCGGGTCGGATGTGCGGGTGTTGGAGAACGTGAGCATATCTGACGGGTCTTTGCTCTGGTAGGCGAGCAGACTGGTCTTGGTTACCGGCGGCAGAACGATGGTTGTTTCCGTGCCGCCTACAAGCTTGATGTCAATCTCCTCGCCGTCGAAGTTCATGGATAGAATCTTGTCGTAATAGACCGTCTCGACGCTACAGTGCTCGAACTCGTTGTCGATGGTGTCCCACTTGTTGTTCATGATCAGCAGTTTGTCGCGTTGCGGCACGGCTATGATGTAATAGATATACCGCAGCACCTCGTCGGGATGGGTGGTCTGGTCATTATTGTCATCCTCGTCTTCAAAGTAGTTGACGAACAGCACCTTGCCTGCCATATCCAACTCATCCACACGGTGCTCGCGCAATGCCTCGGTGACGGGGTCTCCTGTTTCGCTCAACCATGGTGACGCCTTGGCGAGGTAGTGACGGCAGAAGTCGATGTAGTCGTGTTTGGTGGCACGTGCGAAGTGGATGTTCATCGCGTTCTCGTAGTTGTCACGGTCGGCTTTGTTGGCTGCACGGAGCATGCGCCGGTCGCGCGTTGTGATTACGAACGATACGATGATGCGGATGAGGTAATACAGCAGCGGCAGCAGCACGAGGAAGATAGCCAGTGCGCCTTTCCACGACTTCTCTATGCCGGAGTATTCCGTGATGTTCACACCCTCGGGGGCTTCGGTTATATGCCCGAACACAGGCTTGCCCGTGTCAGCATTACTATAGCCGAAGACGTAGTAGTCGTTGAAGAAGTCAGGGTACTCTTCTTGCTCCTTTTGTGCATCGGCATTGAAGTCTTCCTTTTTCTGTTTCTTGGTCTTGGCATCGGGTTTCTTGCCGTCGTGGTTGTCGATGTATTCCTTTTCCCACTCGGCGTACAGTTCCTTGCCTGTCTTGCCCTTGTAATCGCCTACGCCGAACTCGGTAGCCGCGATGACTATGAGCATAATGACCGTCAGGATCACCACCTTCACCACTCGCCATACGGTTTGCATGACAGGATAGAACGGCAGATCGCGTTTGACGGGTTCTTTGAACGGGTACTGGTAGTCGAAGAACTCCCGTCTTGCTTCGGTATCGAGCAGCCGTTCAACCGAACCTGCTGGATCGGACGGGTCGGAGTAGTCGGCATCGCGGTCGGTGGTGTCGTAGCATATGCCGTACTGGTCAGCAGGGGTGGGTGACAGCCGTGTGCCTTTGCCTGCCCGCGTTTTGTCGGGTGCGGGTTTGCCGTGCTTGAGTTCGTCGATCCACTCTTTGGTCTGCGGGTCGGAGATCTGCACGTGCTGCTCAATCTCAACGAGATCGTCCGGCTCGGGCATGAGCGTGCGGATCGTAGCCATCAGTTCGGAGGGGTGCTCGCCTTTGATCTGGAGTCCGCGCGCAACGAACGCACCTTGCCGCAGCACCATCTGCAGAATGAGGTACTTGCGTTTCTTGTTCAGGTTCGTAGCGGTGTGCAACCATTCCTCGATGCGCTTGGTAACGGTGTCGCTGAGTTCGATAGGGTTGTGACCCTCGAACAGCGACAGGGCGAAGTAGTAATATACATCGGGTTCTTTCGGCTGCTGGTCGGCCGCCATCTTGAAGTTCCGTTGTGCCAACTCGTAGTTCTTCAGGCCCATATATACGAGACCCATGCCGAACAGCGCATTGGTATCCTTGGGATTTTCTTCTGTCTGCTGCTTGAAGAAGTTCACATAGTCGTTTGTAACATCCGGTGGCAGCAGCAGCGGGTTAACCGGCGCCTCGTTGACAATCTTGTGTACGGTGTGGCATTTGGGGCATTCGAGCACCCCGTCAGGCAGGGGATAGAAGCACTCCCTGCACTTCATTACTTTCAGTACAGCCATAATTTGTGCGGTTAACCTATTTGTGATTTACGACGTTCTTCACTACGGCGCAGCAGTTCTTCCCGTTTGTTTGGGACTTGTGCCTGCCGCTCGGCATGATTGCTGTCAGCCTGTGCCATCAGTGCGGCAGGGATGAGCCAGAGAATAGTGATAAGCACGAGTGCGGCGATATACCATTTGATGCTTACTGTTACAAACAGCGATGCCACCGCCGAGCCGATGATACATGCCATTCCGGCGGAGACATAATAAGCAGCATACGTGCCCATGATCACAGCCAGCATAGGTGTAACCTCTTTGGCATCGGCACGCACCCATACCAGCCAGCCGAAGAACACTGTCTCCAACAGTATAAGGTAAACCATGTTCACCCAGTACAATGCAGTTGTCTCTTCCGGCATGAGCAGGAGGAACAGCCCTATCGTGGCGGCATACACCACGCACGGCATGACGATATTCGTCAATGTGTTGATAGATTTGGAAGCCATAGTCTGTGCGATTTGAGGATTAGAATTGTGGCTGTTCGAACGGGAACTTGTATTTCTGCTTGAACGCCTCTGTGTTGGCGGCAATCATGCTGTCGTCCTCTCCGCGCAGGATCGTGTAGAGCCGTACCAGATATTCGGCTGCATTAGCCTCCTGCTGTATGGCGGTGTGTCCCTGACGCGCCTCATGAAGGTCTGCTGCCCATTCGTTGATGCGCTCCATGGTAGCATCATCGAAGTGTCCCGGCGCGTTCTGAATGAACGTGGCGTAGCCGTTCAGGAAGTTCACATCCACGAACCATGCCGGCATCTTTTCTACCTGCCAAGGTTCGGCTTCGCCTTTCGCCGCTTTATCCTTGTAGTAACGTCTGTATATGTCCTCGTTCTCCACCCATGCGTCGGACAGGTGCTTCCAAACGGTCTTGATGTTCAGTCCCGATGCACCGGTGCGTCCGGCGGCAATCAGCATCCAGCCTACATACTCCTGCATCATATCCATTCCGTTCCCAAAGGGATCGGCGAGGGCTGCGCGATCTAACAGTTCGTCAAAATCGGCTTTGGTGCTCTGGTCATGCACGTAACCGTCATAGGGGACGTTGTTGTCTTCCTCCTGTTGAGGGGCGTTGGTGGCAGGTGCCGCAGGCGCGTTGCCCTTTTCGGCTTTGTTCTTGGCGAGCCAGCCTTTGATTTCGGTCCCGTCCGGAAGAGTGAACTTATGGAACCAGAGAACATACACGGCTGCTGCAACGAGCAGCAAGAAAATCAGTGTACTCATTGTCGTAGGGTATTATATATTATGTGTTTCGTAATTCGTAATTTTTAATTCGTAATTTCAGGCAATCACGCCGTAGGCGGCACAGGCGGTACTGGCGGTGTCGATGGGGCAGCGGGAGCAAACAGCGGTGCGAGTTCGGGCAGGGTTGACGCTGCTGCCCATTGCGGCATACCGGCTTTCCATACGAGGGTCTGCGGTGTGAGCAGTCCCTGGCGGGCATATTGCTGCAAGGCGACGATGTCGTACGGTCCCGCCTGCTGGTTGTTTATATAGAGGTACAACTGCACGGGAGCGGGCATTGGCGGCGGTGCAGGCTGAGCGTACACGGGTTGCGCCTGCATAGCCTGCTGGGCTATGCCGCCCATCTGCTGACCGAACATGCCTCCCATGCCGAAGCCCATACCGAGGCCCATTCCGGCACCCATCATCTGACCTGCACCACCCTCATTGCCGGCTGCTGTCTGCATGACGTCGAACTGACGCTCTTGCTGGTAATTGTATCCCTCACGCTGACGTTTGCGGGCAAGAGCACTACTTTCAATATCCATCTCCGACCCTGCGGTCTGGGCGGCTATGATGCGCTGGTATTGCGGGTCTTCCTCGTCAGGATTGAGGCTCTCGACATCGAACTTCGTCAACTCGATACCGTAGTCGGCAAAGTACTTGTTCACCTCACGCTTCACAAAGTCGGAAATCTCGCCGAGGTAGTTGTTGCCTTCGGTGATGGATATGCGCTCCTTGCTGAAATACTGGCTTATCAGCGGTTTGACGCGCTGCGCCACGGCTGAAGTGAATTCGCTTGCGAAGTCTTCCAGCCATATCTCATGCTGCGTGCCGGAGTACTCCTTGATGAAAGCTATCGAATCGATGATTCGGAACTCATAACTGCCGTAGGCTCCTACCTTGATGACTACGCCTGTGTCACCGAAGGTGTAGTCCTTTACGGTCAGTCCGACACCCCAGCCGCCTTCGTTGCCCGCAAAACGCTGGCGTGTGGTGCTGACTACGAACAGTGTGGTCTTGAAGGCACTCTGGTTGCCGAACGGTATCTGCATGATCCGTTGCAGAAACGGTACGTTGTTCGTGCTGATGGTGTGCGGACCGGGGGTAAACACGTCGGAGAACATGCCCTCCGAGCAGAACACCATCTCCTGTCCCTCCTGCACCGTCACTTTTGCGTTGGTGGAGAGATTGTCGTAAGGATGGCGCTTGAGAAGCAGACCTTTTTCGAGATTGTAGAACACATTGTCGATAAAACCGACACGTTCCTCGCCCTGACCGTCATACGTTATGCCGTCAGTGCGTTGTTTGTTGAAGAGTCCCATGGCTATAGTTGATTTAATTCGTAATTTTTAATTTTTAATTTTTAATTTGTAATTTGGCTCCGCTCGTCAGAACGGTAGCACTCTATCGTGCTTGAACAGTTTGCGCAGGCGGTAGCGAACACTGTACACGGTGCTGGCATCCACGCTGAACAGCGCGGCAATGTCCCTTACCTCCATATTGATCAGAAAACACAGAATGTACCGCAGATTGGTGTTTGTCAATTGTCTGGTGGATGTACCGCAGAGATGCTCCACCAGATTATGTTGCAACAGCCCGAGACGACACAATAAGTCTTCTTTCAACTTCACGTCGAAAGAAGACAGAGTGATACGCATACGTAGGTGTTCGATCTGCGTTTCTATATATACATTTGGGGTATGCTGCATACCTTTACACCACTATTTTGTCTGACAATCGTGCCGATCTGAATTGCGGTGCAAAGTTACTGCTTTTTATCCATTTTTCATATAGACAAATATAGATTTTTTAAAAAATACCCTTTAAGTGTGCATTTTTTTTGCCGATACGGTAGCGTACAGTATATACGCTGGCGGGTGAAATGTTGAAAAGTCCGGCTATTTGTTCGGCGGACAAGCCTGCATGGAAACACAGTAGATAACGCTTGTCCATCATTGACAAGCCATGAGCGTCGGCAACGATGTCCCGTACTACATCCAAGTTGACGTTTGCAATCTTTTGCTTGACATCATTGTCTTTGCTTTGCGCGATCAGTCCGTCCCGCAGCACTTGTAACGGTTCGATGCTCTTTGACCGGCGCAGTGTCTCCAGTTCGTTGTATATGCTTTCCGCCTCAAGGGCTTGGGTATATAACTCCTCCTCGGTCTCACACTTGCGGTACCACACGGCAACCAGCGCGGAGGCGATGAGCAACAGTGCCAGCACGCTGACCATTATCAGATAGCGGATAACTTCTTTCTGATGACGGATAGTCAGCTGTTGCTTCTCTACCTCGTATTTTGTCTGAACCTCGTCCAGCACACGCTGCCGTTCGATGCTGTACCGCGCGGTGTTGTTGTCGGTCAGCAGTTGTTGGTAGGCCAGTGCCTCGGCATGACGGCTTTGCGCTTCGTACAGCTCCACCATGAACGCGTACGCTTCGCCGCGCTCCGTGATGATACTCGCAGGACTGTCCGTCTGAACGCTGTCGAGCAAAGCCAGCACCTGCTTCATCTGCTGTTCCGCGCGCGCGCAATCCCTCTTATAGTAATAGAGCCATGCGCGCTCATCACCAATACTGATCGCTGCCTCTTGGCGGTCTATCAGTTCCGGTTCCTCGGCAGCACTCGCTTCTGCCAGCGCAAGGTACCGCGCTATGCTGTCGGTCTGCGGAGGTGCATATAGCATGTCATAGATCAGCGCGTGGTTGTAGTATGTCCATACGGGCATGATATGGTAACGCCGGTAGTCCGCTATGCGTTCCACGGCGCGGATAGTCTGCATGCTCGCCTGCTCAATGGCGTTGCGCCGGGCGTCATCTTCGTCCTGTGCCGACGCTTCAGGTGCGTCGAGCATCAGGTAAGCGAACAATATAGCGTAGTAGTTGTACTGTGTCAACGCGGATGTGTCTCGTCTCGCCAACGCCGACAACTCACCTAACAGTTCCGATACGTGTGTTGTGTCGCCAATGCTGTTGTAAGCTATGCATCGCTCGTACAGACACAGCGATGCCCAACCGTACTCCTCTACCGATACGAACGCCTCATACGCCCTTTGGGCATAGAACTGACCATCCTCGGTCATACCCAATCGCTGTGCAGTATAGGCATAGATCCGCCACGCCTGCGCGCGCTCGAACAGCAACGAGTCGCTTGTCCCCTCGCGCCTCGCCTCGCCATCTAAACGCTCAATCAGGTTGGTCAGACTGTCCAATGCACTACGGTTAGCCGTCTGAGCCGCATGAACACTCCCTCCGACTACCAACAGCAAGGCCGTAATTATATGGAAGAACTTCATCATGCTTGTCATCATTTGTGGGCATTATTTGCCGAACACGAGTGCAAAGGTACGGAAATTATTTGACATTTGCAAATTATTTTGCTAAAAAATCAGGCGCGGCAATTGGTACTACGCCTGATTAATGGTATTTTTCTGCTCGTCGGACAGATTCCGTTTCTTGTAGGCTACAGACGTTTCGAGGCAGCCGAGAAGGTGCTATCGGGGTCCCCGAAAATTTTAATTTTTGGGG
>SAMEA3663077__coassemble_291_pt1 | contig 20875 bp, 21 predicted proteins | sample SAMEA3663077__metabat2_high_PE_010 | metagenome-assembled genome bin SAMEA3663077 (sample SAMEA3663077) | pig gut metagenome | biome: pig gut; feature: pig-associated habitat; material: faeces | place: France | collected 2012
AACTTATAGTCAGTTTTTTATTGACATATCGCAATAATTTATCGCAACACTAGTATTCTACACTAATAGATGATTTCAAGGGATACAAAGAGATAATATACAAAGAACAAAAACAGTTTTATAAAGAAATCGACTCATTGTTACTATCGTAACATGCTAAAAATCTCATACATAGTTCCATTCTACAATGGGCAAGATTCTATTCTAAATAGTTTGAATAGCATCTATGACATTGGTTTGCCGGAGGAGGAGTTTGAAGTGATTGTCGTGGATGATAAATCACCTGTTGCCGCTGAGAATGTATTGAGCAATTTTGTATCACAGCATAGCAATATTCGTGTTGTTCGACATGGGGTTAATAAGCGTCAAGGGGGCGCAAAGAATACCGGTATTCGTTTAGCGAAAGGACAATATATAGCCTTTGCAGATCAAGATGATACTATTTTGGCAGATAATGCAAATCAAGCACTAGTTTTTGCCTTTAATAATGATGTTGATATGCTGGCATGCCAATATGATATTTTGAAGGAAGATGGGCAGGTTCGTCATGATGGCATTTCAAATGGGGATGGGATGATAGTAACAGGAAAAGAATTTTGCGAGAACTATTTCATGACCGGTTATAATCTCGCTCCTTGGGCAAACCTCTACAAACGTGAATTTTTGTTACGTATCAATCATCCTTATGAGGAGAATGTTGTTATGGAAGATTCTGATTGGATAGCGTGGCATTGGATTCATGCTGAGAGAGTCGGAATTTTCAATAAACCTATTTATACATGGATAATGAATCCTTCCTCTATTACGCATAGCATGCACTATATTAATCGTGCGGATTGGGTAAAATATGGTTATCGCAAAGTGCGAGATGCAGAAATATATCGTCCACTGTCTTCGATATTTGCAGATACTATGACTATGGATGGTAAGAATAATATCATTGGAGGAATGAAAAAAATATGGAAAGTTGATAATTACTATAAATACTATCGCTATTTGGATCCTATCTTGCCAGATTTGCAAAAGATAAAATGGAAGGGGATAACAAGAGTGCTTATCAGTAACCCAACTATATCTTTGATTTTCATGTACCCGATAGGTTCATTACTTAAACTTATGAGTTATGCAAGATACAAATTCAAATCATAATCCGCTTCTCTCAGTCGTTATCCCGATGTACAATTGTGCACCGGTAATTACACGTTGTCTGGATAGTATTGACTATCCGGATTGTGAGATACTGGTAATCAATGATGGAAGCAAAGATAGCGGAGCGGAAATAGTAGAACAATATGCATCTTCACATCCCAACGTACGCTTGGTTAACAAGCCAAATGGAGGAGTATCTTCTGCTCGTAATTTAGGTATAGAGCAGGCAAATGGTAAATATATTGTATTTGTAGATGCTGATGACTATTTAGCCCAAAATGGTCTTGTAAGAATGATAGATCTTGCAGAGGCATACAATGCTGATATAGTAAAATACAAAATTCATTGTCTGGATCACGATGCTCCATGTGTGTATAATACTGTAGCGGATTTCGAGATAAAGCAAGAGATTATTTCCGGAAAAGCGCAGGCTTTAAATCGATATGATATATCTGATTATCATGTCGTTGATGCGGTGTTTAAGATTTCTACTATTCGGGATAATGGTGTGCGCTTTTATACAGACCTGCATCTTCGGGAGGACGATGCTTTCATGGGCGCATTTTATAGTGTGGCTACGCAAGTGGTAGTCACAGATTTGCCCTTATACAATTATTACACATCTTCTTATTATAGTCACACACATCGTCAATCAGTAGATAGACAGAGAGTATTGATTCAGAGTGGTTTGCTTGCTATTAAGCACCGCAAAGAGTTTATCTCAGCGCATTGTCCTGGACAAGAATTTCCTTATGAACGCCTCAAATACATGCGTTGGGTTTGCTTATTGCGTAATGCGGTTGAAGCAGAAATGACATACAAAGAATATATGGCGTTGCTGAATGAATTCCGCAAGGAAGGTGTTTATCCTTTGGAATATGCTTGGATTAAAGCCGCTGGATGGGACTATGCGTTCAAACCCTATATAAAACGAGTCATTCAAACATTTATGGTAAATCATCCATGGCTGTTTTGGCTGCCTGCTAAATGGTACTACAAGAGAAAATGATACCTAAGATAATACATTATGTATGGATGGGAGGAAAAGAAATTCCTTCTCAATTACGCGGTTACATGGCGTCATGGAAACAGTTCATGCCCGAATGGGAAATCCATGAATGGAATGAGAAGAATTTTTCAATAGCGGGCGCTCCTGTCTATGTGCGAGAAGCATATGAGCATGGTAAATGGGCATTTGTCTCTGACTATGTGCGTTTATGGGCTTTGGAGCGATACGGAGGTGTGTACTTCGATACCGATGTGCAAGTACTTCGTTCGTTTGAACCGTTATTAGTCGATACGGCATTCATCGGATTAGAAGAATCACTCGCTCATCTTCCTGGAACATGCGTAATAGGCTGCGAACCACATTGCCAATGGGTAAAAGACATGCTTGCTCTTTATAATGACATCCATTTTGTTTTGCCCGACGGCTCATTAGACCAGACTACTAATGTGCAACGAATGGGAGAAATGCTGAAAACGAAGGGGTTTGTCGCCTGTCGTAAAGAACAATATATTGCAGGCTATGGTCTGAGAGTATATACACATGACTATTTTTCGCCCATAACATCCACACGTGTGATGCGTAAATCAAAGAACACATACAGCATTCACCATTTTGCTGGTAGTTGGACGAATAAGAAACATAATCGTTTACGCGATACCTGGTTGGTGCGCGAAACGATAAATGCGTTGATACAAATTAAAAGGAAACTAAAAGGAATTGATTGATATGAATAAAGAGATTTATGTAGTAGTTGGTCAATATAACCACAAAGCGAAAGCATATTCGCCCTTAATGAAAGAATTGGTGGATAACTTACGTGAGTTATGTGAGGTGAATGTGTTTGATATGCTTCGTCCTAATAGTATTGACGAGGTTGAGAAAGACGAGTTTTTGTTTGTTCACCATTATGCGCGTCCGAAAGATGGGAAAATGGAGGATCGTGTATGGGAGTTAGTGCGAGATATTATGGCATTAAGTCCGAAAGCATGTTTTATTGACTATGATGTTGAACCGGAGTACCGCCACTTTATAGAATTAATTCACGCAGCAATAAAACGATATGGAATTCGGATCTATACATTGAATAAACGTGTACCATTCCGCAACGTCCGTAATCTTTGTTGGGATATTCGTTTCTGGATTGACGAGCAAAGAAGGCGAGAATATGAGGATGATGAGATTTCACAAGTAGAAGGCTATTCGGGACATGGTACAATGGATGGTTTCCGTTTGTTCAAAATCTACGAAAAACAGCATAAAGTGCGGAAGCATGTTTTAGAAATGCTGAAAAAGAATTGAAAATTTGAGATACTGCGTACAAGTGTAACACAGCCGTCAATGATACACCCTTAGAGTACGCCATTTCGCGTTCGGCAAATGGATCGTAAAAAGCCAAACCTCTCCGATAATTGGCGGGTACGACCATTGCCTTCGCTCTCCCCACTGGACGCACTCCGTTAGTCCCCATTGGGGACCCCATAAAACATCTACAGCCCTTTGCGTCCTTTGTGAACCCCAAAAGTCAAAAGTAAAAAGCCACAAAAGTCAAAAGTAAAATACCCCAAAAGTCAAAAGTAAAAATACACAAAAAACAAAAATAAATTTGCATATATCAATTATTTTTCGCACCTTTGCAGTGGAGTTTATCACATGACCACTTATATAGCCGATACGGAACATTATTCCGAGGTTGTATTACATTTTAGTCTGAATCGGTTTTCATTAGGCTGTTCTCGGTAGATGGTCGCGTGATGGTCGCGTGCATGACAAGACAATCACCTGATCACCGAAAGGCGTTAGAATATACTATCAATAACCCGTTGGAAGTATCAAATATGCGATAGTTTAATTCCTCCAACAGGTACTTACTATACTTTCAATACAAATACTGGAGAGTTGAATTGTGTGTCGTTTTACGACACCTCTGCATAAAATTGACTATTCAATTTGCATAATCCGAATAAAAGAGGCGTAAATGATGCAAACGTGATAGGTAAATTTGCATAATTCAAATAAAATTTGTACCTTTGTCCGCTAACTATCATCGATTATGTAAACAACAATTCAGCATATATGAAACTAAATCATCATTTAACTATTCTTATGGCAACAGCCATGGTTTGCATGGGCTGTCAGCACAAAGAGCAAAGTTTCCAATACAACGTGGATAAGTTCTATGACCTGGAGATTCTCCGCTACGACGTGCCGGAGTTCGACCAACTGACCTTGCAGCAGAAGTCGCTCGTATATTGCCTGAGCGAGGCTGCGCTGTGGGGACGCGATATCCTGTTCGACCAGAACGGCCGTTACAACCTACGCATCCGCCGCGCATGCGAAGAATTGTACCTCAATTATCCGTATGAGAAAAATACGGAAGACTTCGCTGCCTTCGAGCGCTACCTCAAGCGTGTGTGGTTCAGCAACGGCATACATCACCACTACAGCGAGGATAAGTTCCTGCCGGAATTCGACCAAGTTTGGTTCGAATCTGCTTGCGAGAAAGCCGGAGTGGAGTACGATTCAGCTATACTGCCCGTGATGTTCGACCCTGCCGTTATGCCCAAGCGCATGACGGCACAGGACGGCGTTGACCTGGTAGCCAACTCAGCCGGCAACTATTACGGTGAGGGTGTAACCCAGGCCGAGGCTGAAGCATGGTACGCCGCACACAAAGACAACTCGCCGGAGCCCATGTGGATAGGACTGAACAGCCAACTTGTGAAGGATGAGAACGGACAGATTGCCGAACGTGTATATAAGGTAGGCGGTCTGTACGGTGAAGCGCTGGAGCACGTAGTGTACTGGCTCAAGCAGGCACTGAACTACGCCGAGAACGACGCCCAACGACTGGTTATAAGCAAGATGATTGAGTTCAACGAGACAGGCGACCTGCATACTTTCAACGAGTACTGCATAGCCTGGGTGCGCGATCTGGACAGCCGTGTGGATTACGTCAACGGATTTACGGAAACCTACAGCGACCCGCTGGGCATAACCGGCACATGGGAATCGATGGTTAACTTCAAGGATCTGGCTGCCACCAAACGTACACAACTCATATCGGAGAATGCCCAGTGGTTTGAGGATAACTCTACCACCGATCCCAAGTACAAGAAGGAGGAAGTGAAAGGCGTAACCGCCAAGGTTATTACCGCAGCCATTCTGGCAGGCGACTGCTACCCGGCTACTCCTATCGGCATCAATCTGCCTAACGCCAATTGGATTCGCAAGGAGTATGGCTCCAAATCCGTGACAATCGACAACCTGACGCACGCTTACAACGAGGCAGCCAAGGGCAACGGATTCAACGAAGAATTCATGATCGACGACAATATCCGCGCTATCTATGAGCAGTACGGTGCTACATGCGGCGACCTGCATACCGATCTGCACGAATGCGTAGGTCACGGCAGCGGTAAACTGATGCCCGGTGTGACCAAAGATGCGCTGAAGGAGCACTCATCCACCATCGAGGAGGCACGCGCAGACCTGTTCGGATTATATTATCTGGCTGATCCCAAACTTGTGGAGCTGGGGTTGCTGCCTAACAACGAGGCGTACAAAGCCGGATACTACCAGCAGATGATGAACGGCTTGATAACCCAACTTGTGCGTATCGAACCGGGCAAAGATATTGAGGAGGCACACATGCGCAACCGTCAACTCATTGCCGCCTGGGTGTACGATCATGCTGCCAACAAGGAGGTGGAGATAGTTGAGCGCGACGGCAAGCATTACCTGCAAATCAACGATTACGAAGGTTTGCGCCGTCTGTATGGCGAACTGCTGGCAGAGATTCAGCGTATAACCTCTGAAGGCGACTACCCCGCAGCCAAGGCTATCGTAGAGAAATACGCCGTGAAGGTTGATCCTGTGCTGCACGAGGAGATTCGTGCGCGTTACGCCAAACTGAATCTCGCGCCATACAAAGGTTTCGTCAATCCTGTCTACAAGGTTGAGCGCAACGCTGCTGGCGAGATTACGGATGTGAAGCTAGACTTCACTGAAGGCTACATCGAGCAACACCTGCGCTACTCGCACGACTATAGTCCGCTGCCGAGTGTCAATTAATCTGCCTATATCGAAAAGTATTGCCAATCGGCTGTTGATGCTTCAGGCTATACACGGAGACCCGCTGATGCGGGTCTCTGACTCTATGCCCGGCGATGTACATCTACTACGCGATGCACTCGCGCGCCTGCGCGATTATAAACATGGTGAGCGACTCACGCTTAATCTGGGCAACTGCGGAACAGCTCTACGGTTTCTGAAGGTACATCTGGAGCGCTGCTACCAGGGTGAGCCTATCGTTCTGACCGGCGACCAACGTCTGCTGGAGCGCAATGGCAAACCTACCACACAGACCACCTCTGCCCGAATCCTGCACGGTGATTGTATACCCTACTCGCCCGACGAGTCGCCATACATAACCATGAGCCGGCGTGTGCTGGAATCGTACAAAACCAACCATCCGGTCATAAATGAGTATGATTGGAGCAGTGCTGCGTTCTGGTACGAATATATAGCCTTGCAGCCGTTGCTCTATCCTGAATATCCACGCGAACTGCTGCTGGAAGGTTTGACAGCCGACAGTCTGCAAGGCGACCGCCGTATTGCCGATATCTATGCCGAATTTTTCGGTGTACAAACCACATTCACCCCTGCAGGTGCAATACTGAGCAAGGCTAACACACAAGCATGCCGCCAGGCAACGGAAGAACGCCTGCAAAACATCTGCATCGACTTCAGCCACATACCCGACCTCTACCCATCCATCGCCCTGACCTGCGAACGGCTGGGGGTAACGTTGCACGCCACAGGTACCGAGCGGCTGGCATACAAAGAAAGCAACCGCCTGGAAGCGGTTGCTTTGCACGAGACGCGTCACGACCATCGTATGGCTATGGCACTACTGGTGGCCGGTTATCCGGTGGACGATACTGCGTGTATTGCCAAGAGTTATCCGACCTTTGTGCCGCAATGGCAGACACTGCTTACATCTGCGGAAGAACGCGGTTGAGTTGCTGCATTACACTCTCGGCAATCAGATCGTGCCCCTGCTGCGACGGATGAATACCATCCACGCACAAGTACGGCAGATAGTCGCGATTGTGCAAGAACGGTGAGGTTATATCCAGCACTGGCACACGTTCCTGATAACCGATATGATACACAGCCAGGCTGTACATATCATGGTAATTGCGTATACGCTCCTCTTGCCCGCCAAGCCACGTTAGCACATTGCTACGGCCTTGCTCGCCCATGTTACGGGTCACAAAGTTATAGAAACGGCGATAATCAATCAGAGGCAGTGTAAGCAATATAGGCTGGCTACCTAACTGACGTATGCGCGCAATCAGATCGCGATACATCTGCCGGAACGTAGGCAGTTCGGTCATCGGATAGTGGTTATCATTAGGATTGGAAGCAATATCCGTCCAGCAAAAGTCCGAGTCGTTGCCGCCAAACTCCACGAGCGTAACATCACTGCCGGCTATAGCATCGGCGTGCTGCTCTGCAATCTGCGCACCACGCGTGATGGTACAACCCATGCGGCTATAATTATCAACATCCACATTCATATTTTCAGCACACTGGCTGACAAAACTTTCCGACAAAATCTGATAACTCTCGCCGTCATAGATTACACCTTTGGTAATCGAGTCGCCTAAAGCAACTATTTTCTTAATCGTATTCATAGATAATAATGATTTAGTATGTTTCTGTTTTGCGTTTTGGGGTTTCCGTTTCTCCGAAAACCGATGCAAAATTACTACATTTTTTTGACCTGTGCAACAAAGTGGGACAATACGGCACGATTTTTGATAAAATTAGGGTGTTTGTACACTAAATTGGAAATATAGGGACGAAATCGTGCATTTTCGAATTTCGTCCCACCACAAAAATATGGCAAAAATACCTATAAAACTACTGAGTGTGCCCTCGCTGCTGGCACATGTACTGGGTATACCTGCGTTTCTGTTGTTTTTCGTGCTAATCTACAGTCCGAACTGGATGGTAGCCATGCTGGATATGGGTGTCGGGCGACACACATTCAACCTGCTGATGGTGATGTGCATTGTACTGGGCGTGCTATGCGCATCGCGCATACCCGTTACGAGCGTGCGCAAACATCTGCATAACTTCAGTTGGCTGCGATACATCCTGTGGTGTCTGGCAGAGATTGGTGTGATGGCTGCGTTTGTAGCCCTGTACCTGACTCTGACAGCACGTCACTGGGCGCCCGATGGCGGAGATTCGTACTTCACTACTCTGGGCTGGTCGGCTGCACTCGTGAGCAGTATAGTCGGCTACCCGTATCTGCTGTTTGGTTTCGTGTTTGTGATACTTAACAAACCCGAGGAACAGCCGTCGGAGGAGGAACTAGTACGACTGTACGACAGCACGCAGCAACTCAAACTTGTGGTAGCATCGTCCGCACTGGTGTACATCGAGGCTGCTACCAACTATGTGATAATCAAATACACCGAGGGCGAGCGAGTGAAAGATTACCAACTGCGTAACACCATGAAAACTCTGGAGCCGCAGTTGCTGAAACACGGTATAATACGCTGTCAACGCTCATTCTTCATCAACCCGCGGCACGTAACAGCCCTGCGCAAGGATCGTGAAGGAATGATTGTTGCCGAACTCGACATACGCGATGCGCGCACCATACCCGTGTCACCTAATTACTACGACAACTTGAGCAAACTACTATAATGGCTACCGATATCAACACATCCGCCTACCCTTTGCTGCCGGCTCTGGCAGTGGATGCGGCGTGCTCGGGCAATCCCGGAGTGATGGAATTCCGCGGCGTGATTGCCGACACAGGCACAGAGGTTTTTCATCGAGGTCCTTTTCCGCAAGGCACAAACAACATAGGTGAGTTTCTAGCTCTGGTACTGGGGCTTGCGTACCTCAAGCAGAACAATCTGACGTGGAACATATACACCGACTCGGTGACCGCCCTGGCGTGGCTGCGACAACGTAAGTGCAAGACCAAATTGCCGCGAACGGAACAGAACGAGCCGCTATTCCAGATGATTGCCAAAGCCGAGGCGTGGCTCAGAGCTAACACCTACACCACACGTATCTATAAGTGGGATACCGACAAGTGGGGTGAGATTCCCGCCGACTTCGGGCGCAAATAACCATTCGCGAAGCTATTGGACAAATAGAAGACTAAATAACCAGATGACTATATAAAACAAACATATATCATGAACATTATCATTTTCGCCGCCATACTGCCTGCCATACTGTTGGTGGCTTATATCTACTGGAAGGACAAATACCAGCGCGAGCCGCTTAATCTTATTCTTCGCGCGGTAGCCTATGGCGTGTTGTCTGCAGGTTTGGCTATCGCCCTGGAGTCACTGATTAGTGCTCTGGGACTCATACCCGAAGAGCCGCATAGTTTTCTGGGAGCGTTGTGGAAAGCGTTTGTAGGGGCAGCTATTCCCGAAGAACTGGTCAAACTGCTTATGCTCTGGCTCTTGCTGCGCAAGAACCCCTACTTCGATGAGCGCTTCGACGGTATTGTATATGCCTGCTGCATAGGCATGGGCTTTGCAGGTTCGGAAAATGTCATCTATCTGCTCAGCAATATCAACGAGTGGCAGACTGTAGCTATCCAACGCGCTATATTTGCTGTGCCTGGGCACTTTATGTTTGCCGTAGCAATGGGATACTTCTACTCAATGCTGTATTTCGGTGACATGTCCTGGCGCAAGCGTTCACGTATCATCTGGGTACCCGTTACGTTGCACGGCATATACGACGGCCTGCTGTTCATGGCGAGTCTGAACACCCTGCTCACGGGCTTACTGGTACTGACGTTCTACGTGTTCTGTTTCCTCATGTACCGAGGTGGCAAGCGCCGTATCGAAGAGCAACTGGAGCGCGACAAACAGGATACCAACCAGGCAGCGTTCTGGATCGACAAAACCCAACAATAAGCAATCATGGTACAGACATTCACATACCGCGTAGCAGAACAACTGTTCACCCTGACAGGCGACGAACGCGTACTGATGGCAACCCCTAACTATGCTCCATTCCGCGTGCCTACCGAGGATTATGCCGAGGCTGACAAATGCTTCAGCATAACTATTCAAACTGCCGAAACATTCGGCAACACAACCGGCTACGAGCATTACTTCACCGACAACAGTGAGGCCGACATGCCTCGCATTGAAGTTTTTCGTTCGGACTGCGGTTGGCTCTTCCGCGTCGCTCAGATTGCTGACGCACCTGTATGCTGCGAGATCAGGATGAGCAGGGATTTTCGTCAGGCTGCGCTTACCATATTGCAATCAGCCACACTGCCCACGCTTCGCTTCGCCATCGACAATACGGCAATGCTGGTATTCGCCTTTGCCACCTCGCATTGCCACTTGCTGGAGATGCACGCAGCGGTAGTGGTGCATGAGGGTAAAGCACGGCTATTCCTTGGTCATTCAGGCACAGGCAAATCCACCCACGCACGCCAATGGCTCGCGCAGTACCACACGGCTTACCTGCTCAACGACGATAACCCCATCCTGCTATTGGACGAGCACGGCAAACTATGGGTGTACGGCTCGCCATGGTCGGGGAAGACCCCCTGTTACCGCAACGAACGAGCAGCCGTGGCTGCTATCGTACAACTGGAGCAAGCACCGGAGAATGCCATCAGCGACCTCACGCCGCCACAGGCTTACGCGTATGTCCTGTCGTCGTGCTCAGGGCTGAAAGTTATGCATGAGGCTATGGACGGATTGCACGACACCATAAGTACGATTGTACTCGGCACACCGGTCAAGAAACTGCGCTGTCTGCCTGATAAAGCCGCTGCAATAATGTGCTACGAGGCAACGAAAATCTGAAAAGAGAAAGGCGACAGAATGCAATTGCCCAATGAGATATTTATCCCTGAGATAGCCCGACTGATTAGTCAAGGCAAGCAGGTGGTGTTCACGCCAACAGGTATGAGCATGCGACCGTATATCGAAGGCGGCGTGGACAACGTAACGCTCGTTCAGCCTGATAATCTGCAGGTAGGTGACATTGTGCTCGCCGAGATTCATCCGCAGCACTACGTGTTGCACCGCATCTACGCACTGCAAGGCGATGATGTGACACTAATGGGCGACGGCAACTTGCAAGGTTGCGAACATTGCGCAACGGGCAACGTACTGGCCAAAGTTGTGGCTATACGTTCCCAAAAAGGCCGGCGCAAACCTCTCACCCGCGCATGGCTATGGCGGCATATGCAGCGCTCGCGACGCTTGTGGCTCAAGCTCTACCGCCACATGTGCCTGCCGGTGATTCGGAATTTGTAATTCATAACACGCTTTGCCCTAACGGAGGCGAAGCCGAACTAATATACATTCGAAATATTTAATTCTTAATTCATAGTATGAAAGTTATTCCCGGATTTGCGTTACGCCCACTGGGCAACGAGTATCTGCTAATCGCCGAGAGCGTTGACCTCGTTAACTTCAACGCCATGATCACGCTCAACGAGTCAGCGGCTTACCTATGGCGCAACGTGGCTGAATTGCAGTCGTTCGATGAGCAGACAATGGTCGACCTGCTGCTGGCTGAGTATGAGGTTTCGCCCGAGCAAGCGTTGGAGGATGTGCGCAAGACTATTGCCTCGTGGCGCGATGCCAAACTGATAACAGACTGATGTCTGAGCGACTGGCACATATCACTCCCATCCGCAACGTAAACGATGAGGGACGGGGGAAGAAACACGCCCTGCACTTGCTCATCCACGCTACCGAGGCTGAGGTGTTATGGCTTCACGACGACGATATAGTCCATCCTGCAGCCACCGATGAGCAAGCGTTAGCACGTCTGGGGAAGGCTGACCTGCTCATACTGCCGCTACGTATGCAAACGTCAGCCGACAACCTGCTGCAACGACTTCAGGTGATTGAATACTCAGCACTGCAGGCACTGACTATCCGCACAGCACAACAAGGCAGAGCAATCCTGTGCAGCGGAGCGAACCTGATTGTACGACGCGATGTATGGTTGCAAGCCGAACCGCACTTGCACCCCGAACTGCCGAGTGGCGATGATATGTTTCTGTTGGAGTATTGCAAACGCACCGGACGAACGATAGCCGTCTGCGACGATGAACAGATGACCGCCACAATAACCGCCCAACCTACCCTGCGTGCTCTGTTGCGCCAACGCGCCAGATGGGCGGGGAAAGCGCCACACTACATCGACCACGACATACGCAGTTACGGCGCTCTGGTGACCATCGCCCTTGTACTGCAATTCATCTGCCCGCTGATGGTATTGCTGTACTTACCATGGGAATATAGCCTTATTCGCGGCAAAGGTTTTCCCCTGCTCGAGGTACTACTGCTGGCACTGATATATCCCTACTACGCCCTAATCGTTCTCATAAGCGGAATACTACATCCCGAGAGATGGTGACGGCAGATGATATCAAATTTCAAATTTATAATTATTGATGTCTCCTCTTGACGCGCTACATACTTATTTCGGCTACGATGATTTCCGACCCAAACAGCAGGAGATCATCGAGTCTGTACTGGCGGGCAAAGATACGCTGGCTCTGCTGCCGACAGGCGGTGGCAAATCATTGTGTTTTCAAGTGCCTACGCTGGTTATGGCCGAATCCGACAGCGAGGGTGAGGGTTTGTGTCTGGTCGTCACACCACTGATTGCACTGATGAAAGACCAGGTAGCCAACCTCCGCCGGCGCAACATACTGGCTACTGCCATCTATACCGGCATGAGCCGCGAGGAGCAGAGAGTAGCCTTCGACAACTGCCTTTTTGGCCCCTATCGGTTCTTGTACGTGTCACCCGAACGGCTGGAGAGCGAGGAGTTTATCAAACGTGTGGTGCAACTGCCCATCTGTATGATTGCCGTGGATGAGGCACACTGCATATCGCAGTGGGGATACGATTTCCGCCCATCGTACCTGCGCATAGCCGAGATACGTAACCATCTATCTGTTCCTATCCTTGCCCTGACTGCCACCGCCACTCCTGAGGTGGTTGAAGATATCCAGAAGCAACTGGGTTTTAGCGAGCCTAATGTGTTTCGAACAAGTTTTGGGCGTCCGAACCTGCATTACGTAGTACGTCACACCGACGACAAGCAGCAGCAACTGTTACATATCTTGCAGCGTGTACCCGGCACAGCTATTGTGTATGTGCGTAACCGCAAGCGCACTCGCGAACTGAGCGAACTTATCAACTCACAATTAGCTGACGGCAGTCATCAGCAGTTAGCAGACTATTACCATGCCGGTCTGCCGGCCTCGGAGCGCACAGCTAGACAGCAGGCGTGGAAAGATGGGCAAACACGCGTCATCGTTTGCACCAATGCTTTCGGCATGGGTATCGACAAACCCGATGTACGGCTCGTTATTCATTACGATCTGCCGGATAGCATCGAAGCGTACTTCCAGGAAGCCGGGCGCGCCGGACGTGACGGCGAGCAGGCATGGTGCGTGCTGCTGCACGGAAAGAAAGATACCGCTATTGCCAAACAGCGCATAGCCAACAACTACCCGCCTGCCGAAGAGATAGAGCGTGTATACCAACTGCTATGCGACTACCTGACTATCGGTCTGGGCTCAGGGCGCGATGCTACGTTCACCCTTGATGTCGAGCAGTTCTGCACCGACATGCACCTGCCTTTCCTGACAACCTATGCAGCCCTGCAACTGCTGACCACAGCAGGCCACATCACTTATACCGACGAGCAGGATCTGCAACCGCGCGTACGCATACTGACGGATAAGGAGTCGTTGTACAATCTGCAGGAATCTCCGTATCAGGAACGCCTGCTCAGCGCGCTGATGCGCCGTTATACGGGTATCTTTACCGATCCGCAGTTCATCCACCTGCCCCGGCTGGCAGAGGATTTGAGCAGCACGGAGTTTGCTATCAACAGTTCGCTCATTGCACTATCCAAACAACATATTATCCGATACATTCCTGCGCAGCGCGTCAGTATTGTGCATTTCCCTGTAGCACGCCAAAGCGCTGTTAACCTGTCTGCACGTGTGTATGCCGACCGCAAACAAATCTTCGAACGCAACCTGCAAGCGATGATTGAGTATGTCGAGAACGACCACTACTGCCGTTCGCAATTGCTGCTCGGGTACTTTGGCGAACAGGATGCCCCGCTATGCGGGATGTGCGACATTTGCATTGCGAACAGGAAATCAGACATCGGCAATCAGTAATCAGACTCCGGAAATCAGACTTAAGAATAATGAAATACAACATAGCTACAATCCTTTGCAACGGCCTTGAGACATGGCAGATCGATGTCATGCAGCAAGAGTTGGCAGACATAGGCTTTGATTCGTTTGAGCAGCAGGGACTAATCATGCAGGCATATATCCCGGCCGACCTGGCTGACGAACACAACCTGCAAGAGACACTTGCGAATAGCGGTGCTACACTGCAGTCGTTTGCTGAGTGCCCGGACGAAAACTGGAATGCTGTGTGGGAAGCATCGCACGAAGTGGAGAATCTGCCACTGGGCGTACGTATCACACCGCATTGCGCTTTTGGCGCCGGACACCACGAGACTACCTCTATGATGATTAGCCGGCTGATGGATGCCGACATACAGGGCAAACGTGTATTCGATCACGGTACGGGCACAGGCGTACTGGCAATCTTTGCCAAGAAACTTGGGGCGACATATGTGCTGGCCGATGATATTGACGAAAACAGCGTTCGCAATGCGCGCGAGAATGCCGAGCAGAACAATGTGGATATCGAAGTCATACTTGCATCGCAGGACTTTCCTATGTACCTGCACGCTCCATGCCCCGCGTTCCATCTGATCATGGCTAATATCCACAGAAACATTTTGCTACAGCAGATGGCAGATTATGCCGCACTGTTGCTGCCGGGCGGCGAGTTGTGGGTATCCGGCTTCTACGAGACGGACATCCCTGCTCTGACAGAGAAGGCCGCAGCTCACGGACTGCAGCACACCGACACCTGTCAGAACGGCGACTGGCGGATGCTGGTGTTTGGTAGTAAGTAGTCAGCAATCAGCATTCAGTATTCAGCAATCAGCCATAAAAAAAGCCTGCGACATTTGCCGCAGGCTTTTCTTGTTCACACAATAGTGATTAGCGGATAACTACGCCCATTACGTTGTAGTCAGTACCGTTCTTGCGGATGATGAGTTGGCCGTTGTCGATGCGCTTAACGGCAGCTGCATCAGCATTGATATTGTCAACAGCAGTGTTGTCCTTGCCCAACTTGCACTTGATAGCCTTGTCGTACGAGTTAACAGCATCCACGGTGATAATACCATTCTCAGCTACGGTAACTGTTCCGGAAACTATCCACCACAGCGGAGCGGTAATCTGGTTGTTAGCATTGCGGTAACCTGCGAACGAACCTACAATATAGCCCTCCTCATCTATACCAGCACCGGCGCTAACCGTACCTTCAGCACCCGTTGTATTGATAGCATACGTACCGGCTGCCAGATCAGTTGCAGTATTTGCTACGGAGAACTCGAGCGTGATAGTGCTCATATCCTCATTATCAGCAACTACGTAGATCAAGCCATCGCTGGCTACATACTCCAGAATAACTTGAGGATTCGGGAAGTCAACGATGAAGTCTTCTTTAGCGTCATACTCCAGGTGCTCCTTGCCGTCATACTCGCCAGCTATGTCGATGGCAGCATAGATAGTGTCGCTCGACGAAGACTCAACGAAGGTGATATTACCCTTGACAGCTACGATATTGTCGGCATACGTTACGGTGATGTTAGCCTTGTTGATATCGAAGTAAACCGATTGTCCTACGCCTACATAGGTCATGTAGTCATCCAGATCAGCCTCGGTGTACGTACCGGCAATTTCAGCAGCCTGGCTGCGGATCTCCAGGAAGTAACCGGTGGTAGGATCTTCACCCTTGATATCCCAATAGCTGTCAGTCAAACTGAACTCCATATCTTTCATTGCAAAAGCAACGTTCTCTGCTGTTGCAGGCTCTGCCTGAGAGGTCAGAGAGATTGTGTACTCGATACCACCGAGTGTCAGAACCTTACCGCTTATGCTCAACAGACCTTCTTTACTTATAGCAATGGTGAGCGAACCGCTATAGATCTCATCCTTTTCGCCCGTGGATGCATATGTAAATGAACCGTTGAAGTCGGTGCCGGCTACGTATGTTCCGGCCAGAGCTGCACCGGCTTCTTCAGCATTCAGAGTCAGTTCCAGAGTGTCCTTGTCGGCAACGGCTGTTACAAATACCACGCCAAACCATGATACAAGCGCATCATTAATCTCAATCTCACTGGAGGTGAATGTCTTTTGCTCGGTAGCTACCGGCTTGTCGAAGAACATTGTGATAAGATAGGTAACGGCATCTTGACCGACTACAGTAGCCGCAAGGTTAATACTATCAGCACTTTCGGTAACAACTATCTTAGCCGCAGCAATCGCTATTTTCTCATCACCCAACACAATAGCGCTGTAGTTCAACTGCAGGTCTTTCTCAGTGAACGAGCCGGCAGGTGATGTAGCGTCTTCGCTGTTATATACGAATGCTACAACCGTGTCACCGGTAACAGACTCGCTCATCAAATCCCACGTGCCATCCGTGTAGTACAAAGGTATCTCCATCGGCACAGTGAATGCCAAAGCAACAGTATCGCCTGAAGGAACAACCGGAGCGTTGAACATCGTCACGTTGTAGGTGTTGCCATCCGTGCCGATGATAACGGCAGTGATTTCCGTACGGTCACCGGTTACAACCACGGTAGCCGTAGCAGTTTCAGCTTTGGCAACAGGATAGCTGCTACTAACCTCGAGATCATAAATTCCGGTATAGTCCAAATCAAAGTCTGTAGCATTGTACGTTCCTGCAGGCAGAGCCTCGGAGTTCTTACTCAAGATATCAAGAGCAACACGATAATCGCCGTTCTGAGCTACGATAAACCAATCTTGCGTATCGGCATAGTACGTTGCTGAATACGGAGCTTTCGAGAAGTTCAGATTGATAGTCTCACCGGCAGCGGCTTTAGGAGCTTTCGATGCCTTGGGAGTGGTTTGATTCGGATCGGCTTGCTTCGAAAAAGTCGATACCTTCTTTGTCAGGTTGGTGCCATGTTTCTCAATACCACGTTTGGTGGAATACTGAGGAGCGGCTACGGCGCTGAAGACAATTGCCAACGCGCACAACAAGGAATAGATTTTTTTCATACCTTAAAAACTTTTTGTTAAACAATTAATTATCTCTATGCGATATTTTCAACGCAATAGTTTATGAGTTAATATACAAAAATCTGCCACACATGCAGATCATAGTTTAGAAGACAAATACTTGTGCAAAGGTAATAAAAAATATTCATATTTTCGCAAAAATCCGTTCATTTTGTCACAAATCAGGCTCATTTTTCGACATTTTGCAACCCAAACAATAAATTTCATGCCATTATTGCCACAATCCGCCCTTCCCATTGCTCACGCAAATCCGGCATCGATGGCGGCTACGAGGGAAGCATTGCGGGATTTATTGCAAAAAATGCACAATTCTGAAAATTTTTCTGGCAAAATACTTGCAAATGTGCAATATTTTTTGTACCTTTGTAGCGGAGTATTGTGGGCTGATGCCCAAAATCGACACGTTTTACATCTACAAACATACTAACTCTTAACCAACACATGGCTAAACGACCATCCAAATCCCGCGCCGAATCCGGCGACAAATACATAGAATCCATCGACGACAAGAAGAGCTTCGGCGAATATTGGGGACAACTGAAATCCGGCGTACAAACCGAGCAGTTCCGCGTAATCTGCGGCATACTGATGGCGTTGTTCGCGCTATATATGTTGCTCGCGTTCGTCAGTTATATCATTTACGGTGCTGCCGACTCATCGATCCTGGAGTTGTCGCGTGCCGAGCGCGCTGCCAACCGTCTGGAGATTCAGAACTGGATGGGTTTGCCCGGTGCAGCGCTGATTTCCCTGATGGTACACAAAGGCTTCGGTCTTGCCAGCGTGGTGCTGATTGCTCTGGCTGCGATGTGCGCCAACAAATTGTTCCGCGTAGGTAGCGTCAGACTGATGAAGTTCACTTTCTGCTCGGTGTTCTGGCTGCTGTACGGATCGATTGTGCTGGGGTTTGTTGATTATCTGATAGGGCAACCGTTGTTCTTCCGACTGGGAGGAGCGTTTGGCGAAGTGACTACACTTTGGGCGGTATCGTATGTCAGGGTTGTAGGACTGCTGTTTATTCTGCTGGCGGTGGTTGTCATCTTCTTTATCTGCGTGGACGACAACACTATCCCGCGTATGCATCAACTGTGGCGCTGGATGAAGTCGCTCGGCAAGAAAGGCGAACCCGCTACCGATGAACCGGTTGAGCCGCAGCCCGAATCAGAGACGACCGAAGATACCGACACCAGCGCTTCAACTATCGAACTGACCATTGCCGGCAAAAACGACGAAGAGCCCAAACCTGAAGGCAGCAAGCTGACTGTGGAGATCGTGGGCAACGACACGTCGGACATCGTGGATATTGACGCACCTGTGCCCGACGACGAACCGACAGAGCAGGAAGGCGAGGATATAACCGAGGTTCCCGAACCGGAGACCACAACCGAAGGTGATGGCGAAGACAAAGGCGAAGGCACGCCGGATGCACCCGACCTGACTATAGGTAAAGGCGATGACGTGCAACTGGCGAAAGATTCGCCCGAAGCGTTGCTCAAGAAACTGGGTCCTTACGACCCGCGCAAAGAACTGGAGTTCTATCAGTTCCCGTCGCTCGACCTGCTGAAGGTTTATCCCAACGAGACATCGCCGGTTATCGACCAACAAGAGCAGCAGAACAATGCCGACCGCATCGTTACAGCGTTGCGTAATTTCGGTGTGGAGATTGATAGTATCAAAGCCACGGTCGGCCCCACCGTCACGTTGTACGAGGTTAAGCCGAAAGCCGGCGTGCGCGTATCGAAGATCGAATCGCTCGAGAGCGATATCATGCTTTCGCTGGCAGCCAAGGGCATACGTATCATCTCACCTATGCCGGGCAAAGGTACAGTAGGTATAGAGGTGCCGAACGAAAAACCGCAAGTGGTAAGTATGCACTCTGTGATTGCATCGAAGAACTTCCAGGAGAACAACAAGATGCGTCTGCCTATTGCCATCGGACGTACAATCACCAATGATGTGTTTATGTTCGACCTGGCTAAGACGCCGCACTTGCTCGTAGCCGGTGCTACAGGTCAGGGTAAGTCTGTGGCTATCAACGCTATTATCACCAGTCTGCTCTACAAGAAACATCCGGCAGAGATGAAAATGGTACTCGTTGACCCGAAGATGGTTGAGTTCGCGCCCTACAAACCGCTGCTCAAGCACTATCTGGCAGCTATGCCTGATGTAAATGAGAACCAGGTCGTTATCACCGATTGCGACAAAGTGATCAACACGCTGAACAGTCTGGTTATCGAAATGGAGAACCGCTATAAGTTGCTGATGGATGCCGGAGTACGTAACCTGGAGGATTACAACGAGAAGTTCGTCAACCGCCGCCTGAATCCCGACAAACTGGTGGATGGTTCGCTGCATCATCAGTTCCTGCCATACATCGTGATTATCATCGACGAGTACGGTGACTTTATCATGCAGGCAGGCAAACAGGTAGAGACGCCTATCGCACGTATCACGCAGAAAGCGCGTGCCGTAGGTATGCACATGATTCTGGCTACGCAACGTCCGTCGGTAAACATCGTGACGGGTGTTATCAAGGCAAATATCCCTACGCGTATCGCCCTGCGTACACAATCGGTTATCGACTCACGTACCGTGCTTGACGCCAAGGGTGCTGACCAGCTTATCGGACGTGGCGATATGCTCTTCGCCGGCAACGGCGAGATAACACGTATCCAGTGCGCGTTCGTCGATACGCCCGAGGTGGATGCTATAGTCGACCATGTAAAAGCCCAGCAACATTACTTCGAGCCTTACCAGTTGCCGGAATATATACCTGAAGGTGCCGAAGCCGAAGCGCTGGCTCCGGGCAGCGTAGATATGAAACGTCTCGACCCGATGTTTGCCGATGTAGCGCGCTATGTGGTGAACAAACAGGAAGGTTCGACCTCACGTCTGCAGCGTGCGTTCGAGATTGGCTATAACCGTGCAGGCAAACTCTCCGACCAGCTTGAGGCTGCCGGCATCGTGGGTCCCAACAAAGGTCCCAAGGGGCGTGACGTGCTCATCCAGGATCCCAACCAACTCGAGGCCAAACTACAGGAACTCGGCGTAGGATAAACCGAGTGAGTACGTTGACCCGTTCACGGTAGAGATATAACAGAAACTATAATTTTTGTCTAACTATGTCAATACAACAAATGCAGCAGAGGCAGATGCAGTACATTGCAGAGCAGTCTATGTGCGCGATTGACTACCAATGGGAAATTCAGCATCATCGACAAATGCACGAAGCCTACGAGAAGAGCTTGCAGGACTAAATCGTGTGCAACAGCATGAGGTAGCTTACCGTTGGGCAGTAGCGAATGGCAAGTTAATAGATTTGCTTGGTGAGTTTGCCAAGCAAAGGCAGTTATTGCTTTTTCAAAGTGGGAATGAATGCGAGAATTGGATTGATCCTGTACTGAATATAGTATATAAACCTGTTGGCGGAATTAAAAAAGTGTTCTTTGATTAATTTTTTTAACAAAAAA
>SAMEA3663077__coassemble_302_pt1 | contig 20194 bp, 16 predicted proteins | sample SAMEA3663077__metabat2_high_PE_010 | metagenome-assembled genome bin SAMEA3663077 (sample SAMEA3663077) | pig gut metagenome | biome: pig gut; feature: pig-associated habitat; material: faeces | place: France | collected 2012
CAAAGCCACACGTACCATCACCTCAACGGCTACCTACACCGAGGTAACCGACTCCTCCCGTGTCACCACCACTATCTCCACCAAAACCGTCGAAGACTATCAAGGCGTAAAAAAGAATTAATCGTTCGAGCAGAGCGAGATAAGAACTGATCGTTCTAGCAACGCAGGTTATCGTCGTTCGATAGCACCCCAGAGCGAGTCGCGGACGTTGGGATTGAGCGCTTCGAGTTGGCTGACAAGGGCTTTGATCTCCGTTCGAGACGACTCGTGCTCAAACGGGCAAGGTTGCTTCTGGCGGACGTAACCGCGAAGTTCGGCATATCGCCTCAGGTCTTTCTCCTCAATCAAACAGAGCGGACGGATAAGCTGCAACGGCATCTTATCCATCTGCAGTTTGGGGTAGATGGTCGAGAACTTGCCATCGAAGATCAGGTTCATCAGCAACGTCTCCACTATATCGTCCTTGTGGTGCCCGAAAGCAATCTTGTTACAGCCAAGCTCCTGCGCCGTATCGAACAACGCCTTGCGCCTGTACCAGGAGCAGAGAAAGCAGGGATTAGACCGCTGACCGCTGTCCGCTGACTGCTGATTGCTCACTGCTGATTCGCCGATCTCGGTATCGCGGACAAGGAGCGGAACTTTGTGTTCGTCGCAGAACGACTGCAGGTAACTCAGATCAGATATGTACGCGCGTTCCTTAACACGCACGTGTAAAGCCGTTACTTTGAATCGCGGAACGAAAATTTGCGCACGTTTGCCGAGCAGCTCGACCAGAGCGAGCGAGTCTTTGCCACCGCTCAGAGCAATAAGTATATGGTCGCCGTTCTCGATGAGCGAGTAGTCGGCACACGCCTTGTGAAAACGCTTGGTCAGGCGGTGCTGCAGACGGGATAACTCTATTTGTTCGGGAGTACGCATGGCTGGATGGTTGGCGAGTGATGATGTTTTTCGAATGAAAACAAAAAAGCCGCTTAATTAGCGGCTCTTGGTTGCGGAGGGCGGGATCGAACCACCGACCTTCAGGTTATGAGCCTGACGAGCTACCACTGCTCTACTCCGCGATACAACTTGTACAAAAAGCGACCTGCAGGGCAATCTTTCCATATTCACAACATCTCGCAAGACGCCTTCTGATTGTCGCTATTTTTGTTAAGCGAGTGCAAAGATACAACAAAATTTTGAAATATGCAAATATTTTGGCACTTTTTTTGAAAAAAATGTAATTTTTCTTGCATTTATCAAAATAAATTTGTAAATTTGTACGCTTTTTTGCGCGTATAGCGCTAAAAGTGCCAGTTTCGGGCTATAGAAAAATAAAACAAATCTAAAATAACATTATGCAAAACAAAGGAATTGTAAGAACACTGGCAGTGTTGCTGTTCTTGGTTTGCGCTTTTTATCTGTCGTTCTCGTTTGTGATTCGTCACTACGACAAGCAAGCCAAGGTGTACGCCGCCGGTGACCAGCTGAAAGAGTATCAGTATCTGGACTCTATCGCTGCTAAGAAAGTGTGGTTCGGCTATACGCTGAAAGAGTGCCGTGAGAAAGAGATCAACCTTGGTCTGGACCTCAAGGGCGGTATGAACGTAACAATGGAAGTTAGTGTGCCGGACATTCTCCGTGCACTGAGCGGCTACAACACGAGCGAGAACTTCAACCGGGCTATGGCTCTGGCTCAGGAGAAGCAGAAATCCAGCGGCGATGACTTTGTAACATTGTTCCTGGCTTCGTTCCGCGAGGTTGATCCCGAAGCCAAATTGGCATCGATCTTCGCTACCTTTGAGCTGAAAGACAAAGTTACCACCAGTTCAACCAACGAAGAGGTAGAGCGCGTTATCCGTGAGGAAGTAGAAGGCGCTATCAATAACTCGTTTATGGTGCTCCGTACCCGTATCGACCGTTTCGGCGTTGTTCAACCGAACATCCAGAAACTGGCTCAGAGCGGACGTATTTTGATTGAGCTCCCGGGTATCAAAGAGCCTGAGCGTGTGCGTAAACTGCTCCAAGGTTCGGCTAACCTCGAGTTCTGGGAGACCTACGATTTCGCCGAACTTCTGCCGCAAATGGCACAACTTGACCGCGATATGGCTGCTGCTAACGCCGCTACCGAAGAGGCTGAGGGTGCTAAAGTAGAGGAAGAGACCAAGGCTGAGGTGGCTGCCGATGCTACCGTTGAAGAACTGACACAGGCTATTGCTGCCAACGACAGCGCTGCAGAGGAGGCTAAAGAGCGTGCTGAGGAGCTCGAGAACTACAAGAAAAATCACCCGTTCTTCTACATCCTCAACCCCTCTCTCACACAGACCGGTCAGGCTTATCGCGGTCCGGTGGTTGGTACCGTTCACTATACCGATACCGCCAAGGTAATGGCTGTGCTCAACTCGCAGCAGGCTAAACAGATCCTGCCACGTGAGGTACGCTTCCGCTGGACGGTAAAGGCTATCGATGAGGCTAACTCGCTCTATCAACTCGTAGCCCTGAAAGCTCAGCGTGACGGCCGTCCGTCACTCGAGGGTGACGTGATTACCGACGCACGTGCCGACTTCTCGCAAGTGAGCGCGTATGCCAACGTATCGATGTCAATGAACGCTGAAGGTGCTAAGGCTTGGCAGCGTATCACCAAGGAGAACATCGGCAAGTCGGTTGCTATCGTGCTTGACGGATTTGTATATTCGTCCCCGACCGTACAGAACGAGATTGCAGGCGGCAACTCGCAGATCACCGGTAACTTTACCGTTGAGGAAGCCAAGGACTTGGCTAACACCCTGAAGTCCGGTAAGATGCCGGCTCCCGCACGTATCATCCAAGAGGATGTAGTTGGTCCGTCGTTGGGTAAGGAAGCTATCCGCAGCGGTCTGTGGTCGTTTGCACTGGGCTTCGTACTGATCCTGTTGTACATGATCTTCTACTACGGTCTGATTCCGGGTCTGATTGCCGACTTTGCATTGCTGTGCAACGTCTTCCTGCTGGTAGGTATCCTGTCGTCGTTCTCGGCTGTACTGACGTTGCCGGGTCTGGCAGGTATCGTGCTGACAATGGGTACGGCAGTCGATGCTAACGTACTTATCTACGAGCGTATCCGTGAGGAAATGCGCGCGGGCAAGAATATGCGCAAGGCCATCGAGGACGGTTTCAAGGGCGCAATCTCCGCTATCGTGGATGCCAACGTAACCTCGCTTTTGACCGGTATCATCCTGGCTGTGTTTGGTACAGGTCCTATCAAGGGCTTCGCCGTAACATACATCATCGGTATCATCTCTTCGTTCCTGACAGCAGTGTTCATCACCCGTCTGTTGCTCGAGGATTATTCCAAGCGTGAGAATGCCAAGGAGTTGCCGTTCACTTCGCAGATTGCCAAGAACTGGTTCCAGAATATGCACTTTGACTTCGTGGGCGCACGCAAGTGGGCTTATCCGTTGGCAGGCTGTCTGGTTCTGTTCGCCGCTCTGGGTCTGGAGCCCCACATCTTCGGCAAACTGAACCTGGGTATCGATTTCTCCGGTGGACGTAACTATGTCGTACGCTTCGATCAGCCAATCAGCACACAGGATGTAGAAAAGTCGCTCACCGAGGTGCTGACTGCCCAGAACCCTGAGGGCGAGAACCTGACTGTACGCGTAATCACCTTCGGTGAGTCCAACGACCAGGTACGTATCTCCACGAACTTCCGCATCCATGACAACTCGGAGACGCTCGACGATGAGATTGAGCAACTCGTATATGAGGGAACGAAGAAGTTCTTTGCTTCGCCCATCACCTTTGCCGAGTTCCAGTCCACGCAGGTGAACGAGAACGTAGGTATCATGCAGAGCCAGAAGGTTGGTCCGGCTATCGCCGACGACATCACAACCTCCGCTGTATGGGCTGTTATCGCTGCACTGATCGTAATCTTCCTGTACATCCTGGTTCGCTTCCGCAACTTTGCATACTCTGTAGGCGCTTTGGTTGCATTGTTCCACGATACGGTTATCATCCTCGGTCTGTATGCTATCCTCTGGAAGATTATGCCGTTCTCAATGGAAATCGACCAGGCGTTCATCGCTGCTATCCTGACCGTAATCGGTTACTCAATCAACGACACCGTGGTTATCTTCGACCGCGTGCGTGAGTACAACAGTCTGTATCCGAAGCGTGAGCGCGAGCGGAACATCAACGATGCTTTGAACGCTACATTGTCACGTACGTTCTCGACATCTATGTCAACGTTCATCGTATTGTTGGCAATCTTCGTATTCGGTGGTGAGAGCATCCGTGGCTTCGTATTCGCATTGCTGATGGGTGTTATCATCGGTACGTTCTCGTCGTTGTTCGTAGCTTCGCCTATCGCCTACGACATACAGCGTGCCATCGCCCAGCGCAAAGCTAACAAGGCCGGCAAGTAAGAGTCGGATGATACTAAATGAAAGGTGGTGAGTCAAAAACGACTCACCACCTTGTTTTTTATCAGTCAACAATTACCTACACCTGCCAACCATTATCTTTGGCTACTCGCATATATCATTCTCCGAAATGTGACCCGCTGTGCACTTTTCCCCGGCCTCCATAAATTCCGATGAACAATAATAATCATGTATAGCCTGTTGAAGCATCCCCTCAAATTTCTGAACTGATGACTCCAAAGAATATTGCTTTGCCAATTCGGCATATTGTCTTTCCATAACCTTTTTCTCATCATCATGTTCAATCCAATAATCAATTTTCTTAGCCAGATCCGTGCTGTCGCCATGAATGAACAATGAACGGTCGTCTATTGCAAATTGTCTTGCGGCGCACCTATCCGAATCAGAGATAACAGGAACGAGCCCGCAAGCAAAGGCTTCTATACAACCAATACCCTCTGTCTCTATGTCCGATGAATGAACATATAGATCTGCTTGACCAAAAAGGTTAATAAGTTCTTCTTTGGAGAAGAATTTGAGAATAGGAGTGACCGGTAATTTTTTACACAGAATCTCGTATCGGTCATGCATCGGGCCCTGTCCTGCTAGAATAAGTTGGATGCGGTCGCTATACTTACTTTTTTGTATTGCATCTATCAATACATGCTGGCACTTCTCCTGACTAAGACGCCCAACCATTATGATTACAAATCTATCCTTGAATTGATCCGACTTAGGAGTTTTGTGGTATTTAAAATCCGGCAACACTCCATTTGAGATGGCATGCAAAGTAGATTTGTATCCGCTTTGTTTAAGCCGATCCGCTATCAGTTGACTCGGGCAATGAACATGTTCAAAATTATCATAAATTAGCCGGCGTGCTATTCCGTATAATATATTAATCATGTGCTTAGCATCCTTGAGACCTATAGAGGAAAGGATGTTTTCGGGTTGTACATGAAAAGCAGCGGTATGGGGCTTGTGTAATTTTTGGCAGATTTTTAGTCCACTAATTGTTATACCAAAGGGCATGTAAAAGTGCACCACATCTGCCCACTTGATAGCGTCTTCCATCAAGCGTTTGTCCGTCCTGCCAAAAATGAAACCTTGCTGACTCACCAAACCATCAAATATGGGGACATGGTACTCCTTCAACTGATAATCAGCCATTTTGCCAGTCGCCATGATTCGAACAACATGCCCATGCTTACGCAAAATCTCAGCAAAACGCTTTGCTGAAACTGTCGTTCCGTTGGTGTCATTGTCGTATATATCAATGACGAATAGGATTTTTAGATTTTTCATATATTAGATACGTTATTTATTGCTTGTGATATTGATTATTGAATCACAAAAACAAACTGTGCCATTTGTACAACTTAACCCCTTGCGAATATGTCTGTCTTCATCTCATTACGCAAAAAGCCCGCAAAGACACGAAAATTTAATGAATTTTGCAAATGTGTTTGCTTTTTGCTTACAATAGTTTATTTTATAGATTTACTTTGTAATCTTTGGCTCTGCGATTTCCCGTCCTCGGCAAAAACGATGTTCAATCTGCCTGTCGTCACCGAGATAGATGAATCGCTCCAAACGATGAAGAAGGTTGTAATTGTCGTGATTGAGTTCATGATCGTTGATGACGAGAGCATCAAACTCGTAGCCTTGTTCGAAACTGCCAACTTTTCCGAATAGCCGTCCGCCGGATTTGGTAGCAATCCAGAAAATCTCAGGTAGAGTAAGGAAGGGAAGGGATTTGTCCTGGCAGTAACGTATTTTGCTGGTTTGGATAGCATACACCATCGTTCTGAATATACTCAGGTGGTTTCCGCCGCTAATGTCACTACCCAATCCAACAGGAATACCTTCGTTGAGAAATCTACGTATCGGAGCCAATCCGGAAGAGAGGTTAAAATTACTGCTTGGGCAGTGGGCAACCATAACTTGCTTGTCACGCATCATGGCAAGTTCCTCACCATCAGTCCACACGCAGTGTGCCATGACTGTCGGAGTATCGCCGAACAATCCATAGCGGTTATATGCATCACCATAATGGTGACTCTCCGGTTCAAGTTGTTGCACCCATGCAATTTCATTGCGATTCTCCGATAGATGTGACTGCACCGGCAAATTGTACTTGCGGGCAAGTTCTCCGCAAACCGTCAATAGTTCCGGTGAGCATGACGGTACAAACCGCGGTGTGATAATCGGACTGACGAGAGCATTAGGCTTGGCGTATTCCGCAATCAGCGCCTCGTTGTTAGCAACGGCTTCTTCAATGGTTTCAGTGAGTGCTTCAGGGCAGTTCCTGTTCATATCCACTTTACCGATCCTCGCACCCATGCCAGCCTCTTTGAAAAGGTCCATAAGCAGACGTGTGCTATCGAAATGAACGGTAGCAAAAGCTGCTGTACGCATAGTGCCATTAAGCCACAAATCGTGTACAAAGCGCCGATACATACGTTCGGCATACGCTGTATCACTATATTTGCTTTCCTCCGGGAAAGTATAATTGTCGAGCCATGGCAAGAGTTCCAAATCCATAGCAATGCCAAGGTTGCGATATTGCGGCGCGTGCACATGTATATCATTCATGGCCGGAATAAGCAGTTTGTCGCCGAAATCTGTAACCGGCTGCCCGGCCAATGACGCTGGTAATTGAGTATATACACCGGTTATCTTGCCGTCATCCACAGCGATGTAACCGTTCGGGATGACTTCAAACTGCGTGCGTTCCCTGGTAAAAAGGATATGTGCTTTGTAGATTTGCATAGTGTTTTCTGTATTTGAATGCAAAGATACACAAAATTCTTCAATTCTGCAAGCCAAATAGCAAACTTAAGCGATATTTATCAAAATCTTTTGCATTTTTGCAATATTTTTAGTATCTTTGCAGTCTCGTATGACAAAATTAACAGAAATATGTTGTTCCCGGAAATAGTATATGGCCCTATTCACTCCCGCAGGTTAGGAATATCGCTGGGTATGAATCTTATGCCTGTAAATTGTAAGTTGTGCTCGTTCAATTGTATATATTGCGAATGCGGCTTCAACCGTCCGCAACTCCATCCTGTCTTACCATCGCGTGAGCAGGTGAAGGATGCTTTGTATGCCAAGTTGCAGCAGTTAAGCAAGGAAGGTGTGGCGCCTGATGTTATCACCTTCAGCGGTAACGGTGAGCCCACGATGCATCCGGAGTTTGAAGGGATAATAGAGGATACATGTTTGTTGCGCGATACATACTGTAGAGAGGCAAAAGTGTCTGTGTTGTCTAATGCCACACAACTTGCCAGAAAAGATGTAGTACAAGCACTTAAACGTTGTGACAACCGTATTCTCAAACTGGATTCGGCAATAACAACCACAATGCGCGCTATCGATGATCCGGTCAATAGCCAACTTACGGCGGAAGATATTGTGAATCTCTTAAAGGTATTTGACGGTGACTTTACCTTACAAACATGTTTCCTCCGAGGAGTTCTGCCTGACGGACGAGTGGTAGATAACACGACTGCTGATGAGTTGGAGGCATGGTATGCTGTTGTACATTTGTTGCATCCGAAACAAGTTATGATATATGTTATCGACCGGGCTACGCCGGTTAAAACGCTTGAGAAAATTTCTCCCGAACAGATGCAACAGATAGCCGAACCGCTGCTTGCTGAGGGAATACATGTGCAAATATCTGCGTGATAGTAACCGCATATAAGCATAGTTGTTGTAAATAATGCGAATCCTTGTTGCACCATTGAATTGGGGGTTGGGGCATGCGTCACGTTGCGTGCCTCTCATTCAGCAGCTGCAGTCAGAGGGGCATGAGGTAGTGTTAGGCGGAGCAGGAGAGTCGCTGACATTGTTACGCAAGCACTTTCCAATGTCGGATGTTTTACCGTTGGCACCGTTAGAGTTGCGCTACGGAAGTGGGAAAAGGCAGGTTTGGGCAATGCTTTGTGCATTACCTAAGATTATAGTATCGGCGGTACGTGATCACAGGATGATAGTAGAGTACATGCAATACGAAAAGATTGATGAGATTATATCCGACAATCGTTTTGGCTTATACTTAAACAAAGGAAACGGAGGTAATCATGTTGCTGACTGCAAGACGGTATATATAACTCATCAACTTGTAGTACCACTACCGCATGGATGGCAATGGTTGGAACCGATATTGGCAAAATGGCACAAGCGGCTCATAGACCGATATGACGAATGTTGGATCCCTGATCAGGCCGTTGGCACTACAGGGCAAATGGGGCTGGCTGGTAGATTGTCGCATCCTGCAGTTATGCCGCCCAATGCACGATATATAGGAGTGTTGTCACGGTTTTCCGGTAAGACATATGCCGTTGATACATCGTATGCGGTAGTAGCAGTATTATCCGGATTGGAACCTCAGCGTACGATATTCGAACAAAGCATCTGTCAGCGTTATGAAAATGCCGATGACACCGTACTCATAGTGCGTGGAAAGATGCAAGGGCCTCCAACAATGGTTAAACATAACAATATAACCATAATTCCTTGGTTGGACGATAATCATTTGGCTGCATTTCTGTTAGGTGCAAAGTGCATCATTTGCCGGTCAGGATATTCATCTGTAATGGATATGTATGCTTTGGGAGTTGAAAACAAGGTAGAGTGGCATCCTACACCCGGACAACCAGAGCAGGAGTACCTGGCTGAATATCTGAAAAATAGAGAGAGGGATATGATATGAATAAATTGAAAATTCTATTCTTTGTTTTGGCGTTGCTATCGTCCGTTTTGTGCATGGCGGTTGAGCTCGTTCCGGATTCAGTAGCTTACCGCGCGGGTAGATGGTTTCAATATGTGCCATTCGGGCAATCGTTGTATGCTGACGAGCACCCGGATTTTGTCCGTGTGGACATGGGGGCTGTGTCTATCCATCCGGAAACCAACTATGGTGGAACTTCGGCTAAGTATAGCATGCAAATGTTTGCTGTATTCGGGGGGAGAATTAATATATGGACATATGATTTGCAGGCCGGGCGGTTTGCGATTAATTTGGCACAAACCTTTAGCGCGCATCTCTGGATGGATGTGTCAGAACATACCACTGTTCCAGTAGTGAATACCGATTATAGGACAGCAGTACCTACATTCACATTTATTCATCGTTTGCGCGACAAGGAAGCGATAGCTTTCCTTAGAAACTATAGTATTCAGTTTTGCCCGTTCAAGCATGAATCGACTCATATTGGAGATGAGATGGTGCTTCAGCGTGCAGACAAGGGATATGCTCTCAGGCGCGTAAACGTCAGTTACAATTATGCGGAATTTAATCTAACCCTAAACGAGCCAGAAGACCGTTACGCCGAGACTCATACGTTCCGCTTAGGAGGCTTGGTCTTGCTGAACCCCAAAGAAGGATGGTATTGGCTTGACAGTCGTGATGGTGAAGTCAATAATATTGCTTCCAACCAACCTGTTCATTTGAACAGTATAGGTTTACCTGAGCGGTATGGCCCAAGCGGAATGCCTTTTGAGGTATGGCTGCAATATCAATATCAATCGCCATGTAGCAAACATGGATTTCAAGCAATAGTTTCAGCCGAGGTGCGTAATCGTGCGATGTACGGTTATTCGCTGACAGAAACCATTCATGCAGCAGAACCAAGAACCGCATCGGCTGACATGAGGCGTTTCACGTATAGCATTTTTGTGGGTGCACGCTACAACATGCCGCACTATGACGGCTATTTCTCGCGTGTAGCCATGGGCGTGCGTGCTTACCATGGTAATTGTCCGTACGGCATGTTCCGCAACATAGACAATTTTTCTCACATCGGATTTTGTGTTATCTATCAGTAGGGAAGGGCTATTGGCTACCTGAGTGATTCGTGCGTTTCTCTTCTTTCTCGAGTTGGGAGAGACGAAGTTGAAAGGGATCATTCTCCCCAATCGGCTCGGTCGAGTTGACGGAATTGTATGGCTTGCAGCAGTTGGGATGAAGTCAGTGTGTTCGATATAGGAATTTCCGGATGTGCGGCAGTCTCCAAATCGGCTATGGTTCGTGCTACTTTGAGGATACGGTCGTAGGCGCGTGCCGATAATCCGTATATATCCATTGCCATTCTCAGATGCTGCTCTGCTTGTTCGTCCGGTTGACAGAATTGCCGTACCATCTTAGGGGGCATTTGCGCATTGCAATGTATATCGGTACCACGGAAACGCTCTGTTTGGATGGCACGTGCTTTCACTACGCGCTCTCGGATAGCGGCTGAAGGTTCGCCATCGGCTTTGCGGCGGAGATCATCATATTCGACAGCTTCGATATGGCACTGTATGTCTATACGATCGAGCAGCGGACCGCTGATACGGCTCATGTAGCGGTGACGTTGGGCAGGTGTGCAGGTGCATGGGTGCTTGAGATCGCCGTAGTGGCCGCAGGGACACGGGTTCATGGCTGCCACAAGCATGAAATGGGCGGGATAATCGACCGACAGCTTGTTGCGTGCAACGGTTATATGACCGTCCTCCAGAGGCTGACGCAAGACCTCGAGAGCAGTGCGCTTGAACTCCGCCAACTCGTCGAGAAACAGAACACCATTATGTGCCAAACTAACCTCACCGGGATGTGGATTGTTGCCGCCGCCGACAAGAGTGACCTCGGTTATTGTGTGGTGAGGCGAGCGGAACGGACGCTGGACAACCAGGGCGTCCTGAGGATTTGAAGATTGGGAAGATTTCTTGCGCAGTTTGCCAGAAACAGAGTATATCTTAGTTGTTTCCAGTGCTTCGCTCAGCGTCATAGGAGGCAGGATGGTAGGAATGCGCTTAGCCATCATCGATTTTCCAGCCCCAGGAGGGCCAATCATGATGATGTTGTGTCCGCCTGCTGCGGCTATTTCTATAGCGCGGCGTACCTCCTGCTGCCCGCGCACTTCTGCGAAATCGATATCTGTAGGGAATGCATAGGTGCTGAGCAGTTCGTTGACATCAATCTGCACAGGTTCGGCAGGCTGTTCGCTGTTGAGGAAAGCAATTACATCCATCAGATGCTCAAAGCCATAGACTTCTATACCATCTACCACAGCTGCCTCATTGGCATTTTCGATAGGGAGAATCACTCCGCGAAAGCCGTTGTTCTTTGCTGCCAAAGCTATAGGAAGACAGCCATGAACAGGGCGCAGATGACCATCGAGTGAGAGTTCTCCCAAAATAAGGAAATCCTTGAGCAGACGGCTTTGTACAAGTTCGGCGGCTGCCAATTGACCAATGGCCAATGTGAGATCGAATGCTGCGCCTTCCTTCTTAAGGTCGGCAGGCGACATGTTGATGGTATATTGGTGTTGCGGGAGACGTATTCCGGATACCTGTAAGGCAGATTGGATACGCTCATGACCTTCTTTTACCGCTGTATCAGGCAGCCCGACCATTGTAAAATCGTAGCCGGGCGTGGCATGCACCTCAACGGTGACAATCACGGCATCAATGCCGACAGACGTAGCAGAATAGGTGTTAATCAGCATAAGCCTTAACAATATGAGTTACGAGATGATGGCGAACGATATCCTGCTGATTGAACTGCACGATCCGGATGCCCTTAATATCCTTGAGTCGGTTCATTGCATCCGCCAGGCCTGAGCGTTGCGAGGCCGGGAGGTCAATCTGTGTAAGGTCGCCAGTGACAATCATCTTGCTACCCAGACCCATGCGGGTAAGGAACATCTTCAGTTGCAGCACAGTAGCGTTCTGTGCCTCATCCAAAATGACCACGGCATCAGACAATGTGCGTCCGCGCATGAACGCTAGCGGTGCTATCTGAATAACTCCGCGCTCAAGATACTCTTGCAGCTTGCCGTCAGGCAACATGTCTTGCAAAGCATCGTATAGCGGTTGCAGATACGGATCAATCTTTTCCTTCATATCACCGGGAAGGAAACCGAGTTTTTCGCCCGCTTCTACAGCCGGACGACTAAGGATGATCCGTCTGACCTCTTTATTCTTCAGCGCCTTAACCGCGAGAGCTATCGCTGTGTATGTTTTTCCCGAGCCGGCAGGCCCAACGGCAAATAGCAGGTCATCGGTTTGAAATCCCTCAACAAGTTTGCGTTGGTTGACCGAGCGAGCAAGAATAGGCTTGCCTCCAACACCATGTAGAATCAGGTGGTCGTGCGTAACCGTTTCCGGTGTTGATCCGTGGAGCAGGTCGAGAATAGTTGCCTCGCTGAGTGAACCTCGCTGTATACAAACCTGCTGGCAACGTTCCACGTTGGTAGCGAACTGCTTGACGGCCTTTTCCGGTCCGGTAACCTTGAGTTTATACCCTCTTGCCACCACACGAATCTCCGGGTGCTGATTGCACAGGCAGAGGATATTCGCGTTGTTCACACCGTAGAATGCCGCGGTGTCGATGGCTTCGTTCAAAGTGATAACTGATTCCATGAGGGTATGTGATTTAAGAATTGTATTTGTTTTTTTTGCTCAGATGATGGCTTGTCTGCCGTTTGTTCATCGATGTGTGCCACAACGGTTTTCTTGCCATTGGCGAGAATAAGATAAGACGCATGTACTGTGGTGTTATACACTGCAGCCTGGTCGAGCGTCGTTTGTGTGATAGGCACCTCCGGAGCCTTGAACTCAATGAGCATCAGCGGCTTCAAGTTACGCGAATAAACCACAGCATCGCAACGTTTTTCCACTCCTGCTCCGACGGCTATCGGCACTTCCACGCCGATAAGCGACTGCGGATAGCCGAATTGTTCCACTAAGGCGTGCAAGAACGTTTGCCGCACATGCTCCTCCGGCGTGGCGGCTACGTACTTGCGACGGAATGGACAAAAGATATTTACCATTTAACTATTTGCGGTGGACGGCAGTTATTTCAGGTAGTTATCCTTGAGTGAGCAAGTGCGGTTGAGAACAAGGTGTTCGGCTGTGGTGTCTGGATCAACGACGAAGTAACCCTGCTTGAGCAACTGGTAGTGATTATAATTGACCACTTCGTTGGCAGATGACAGACCGTTATCAGTGGCAGACCTCTGCGCTGACAGATTGAGTTCGCTGCGCAGTGAGCCTTCAATCTTGATGTTCTTGACAATCAGACTATCGGGGTTGAGCAAATCTCGGAAATCACCTTCTTCGGCACTTGGGTTTTCTACGGCAAACAAGCGGTCGTATAAGCGTGCTTCGGCATCCAGCGCAGAACTGCATTCAACCCAGTTGATGGTAGCTTTGGTCTTGCGGTTGCCGCCTTCAGTGCCGGATTTGGTATCAGGATCGTAGGTGGCATATACGGTGGTTATGTTGCCATCGGCGTCCTTTTCGCAGCCTGTGGCTTGGATGATATACGAGGCTTTGAGTCGCACTTCGCGTCCGCCCGGGCTGAGACGATAGAACTTGTTGTCCGCCTGCTCGAGGAAGTCGCCGCGCTCGATCCACAGTTCGCGCCCGAATGTCATCTCGCGTGTGCCGAGTTCGGGATGTCCGTCGATGTTCTCGGCTACCAGTGTCTCAGTCTGGCCTTCGGGATAATTGGTAATAAGCAGTTTGACAGGATCGAAGATAGCGCATACGCGCGGTGCAGTTTCTTTTAAGTCTTCACGGATAGTGTGCTCAAGCAGACCTTGGTCAATCATGCCTTCGACTTTGGTGTAACCGATCTTATCCATGAACTCGCGGATGGAGGTAGCAGTGTATCCGCGTCGGCGCAGACCGCAAACGGTCGGCATCCGCGGGTCGTCCCAACCGGCAACCAAACCTTCTTTGACAAGCTGGAGCATTTTACGTTTGGACATCACAGTGTAAGTGATGTTCAGGCGGTTGAACTCGCGCTGCTTGGGTCGATAGTCTGGGCCGTAAGGCGACAGGCCTGCGAAGTTCTCGCCGGTTATCTGGTCGAGGAAATAGTCGTAGAGCGGACGGTGCACCTCAAACTCCAGTGTGCATATCGAGTGCGTAACACCCTCGAAATAGTCGCTCTGACCATGCGCGAAGTCGTACATCGGATATACGTTCCACTTGCGTCCCGTGCGGTGGTGCGGGTGCGAAGTGATGATACGGTACATGATCGGGTCGCGGAAGTGCATGTTCGGGTTAGCCATATCAATCTTGGCACGCAGAACCATCTTTCCTTCCTCAATCTCGCCGTTCTGCATAGCCTGGAACAGACGCAGGTTCTCCTCTACCGGACGGTCGCGATAGGGCGAGTTCGTGCCAGCTTCGGTAGGCGTGCCTTTCTGTTCAGCTATCTGCTCGGCGGTCTGTTCGTCAACGTAGGCTTTGCCCTCTTTGATGAAACGGATAGCCAGATCGTAGAGTGCGTCGAAGTAGTCAGAGGCATAGAAAATTTTGCCCCACTTGAAGCCGAGCCAGCGTATGTCGCGTTCGATGGTATCAACGTACTCCGTGTCCTCCTTGGCAGGATTGGTGTCGTCGAAACGGAGGTTACAAACGCCGTTGTACTTTTCGGCGATGCCGAAATCCATACATATCGCCTTGACGTGACCTATATGCAGGTAGCCGTTCGGTTCAGGCGGGAAACGCGTCTGTATGCGTCCGTTGTTCACTCCCTCAGCGAGGTCTTTTTCAACAATCTGCTCAATAAAATTGAGGCTGCGTTCTTGCTCTTCCATATTGTTATATGTTTATTCGTCTAAAAAAGTATAGCAAAAGTCCGATTTACCCCCGAGTATTGTCTATGATACTCTCGGTAAAAGTCCTACTAAGTTGGACAAACTTCCATTCTACATCGTTCCCCGTATCACTCCTCGAGGAGAAGAGGTAATGAAATTGACTATCTCATCGCGTTCTGCGGATGGCGGCATCGTTTCCTGAATCTGTAGGAGAGCCTGCGAGACGTTCAGTCCTGACATGTAGATGAGTCGATAAGTATCCTGGATGGCAGCCAGTTGTTCGCGCGTGAACCCACGGCGCATGAGTCCTACGGAGTTGATACCACAATATTGTACGGGTTCGCGTGCGGCAATCACGTAAGGTGGTATATCTTTGTTCACCTTTGTGCCGCCTTGAGTCATCGAGTGTGTGCCGATGTGCGAGAATTGGTGCACCAATGAGCCTCCGCCGAGGATGGCGTAATCATCCACTACAACTTCTCCAGCCAGTTGTGTGGCGTTGGAGAGGATGATGTGATCGTGCAGCAGGCAGTCGTGAGCGACGTGTGAGTATGCCATAATAAGGCAATAATTACCCACTACTGTTTGACCTTTTGAAGCTGTGCCGCGATGTACGGTGGCGCATTCGCGAATAACGGTGTTGTTGCCGATGATAGCCAGTGTATCCTCGCCGCGGAACTTCAAGTCTTGGGGAACAGCGCTAACCACAGCAGAAGGAAAGACGGTGCAATCCTCGCCTATACGTGCGCCGCTGAGGATAGTTGCGTTAGCCATGATCTTGGTGCGTGCGCCAATCTCTACATTGGCTTCAATATATGCGAACGGGCCGATCTCTGCTGTCGGATCGATGACAGCTTTCGGGTCAACACATGCTAAGGGACTAATCATATAAATTACGAATTAAAAATTACGAATTAAAAAATAAAAATTATGAATTATTCTTGCTTGGGGTATATCTTGTTGCGGAGTTGGCGGGCACAAGAGGTATTGAAGGTGTGTCCGGGTTTTTCGGCAATGATACGTGCCTGCAATCTGCACCCGACAAGCGACATGTCGCCGATTATATCCAACAACTTGTGTCGCGCCGGTTCGTTGTGAAAATGAATAGGCGAGAGGTAACCGAGTTTGGTTGCATCCAAACGCGGTTGGCCAAGTTTGTCGGTAAGATAGTCCAATCCTTCTTGCGACATAGGAGTCTCGTAGATAACAAGAGCATTTTTGAGATCTCCGCCTTTGATTAGTCCAAGGCGCAGCAAAGGCTCAATCTCCCGCACAAAGCAGAATGTACGTGCAGACGCTATCTCGCGCGGATAATCATTGAGATTCTTAAGTTCGGCGCGTTGGCGCTTGAGAATATGCGAAGGATAGCACACCTGCACTTCTACCTCGTAGGAATCAGCCGGCAAGAGCATCAGACGGTTGCCGTGTTCGGAGATGTATTCGATGGGTTCGCGCACTACATATACCTCGGCTTCTGCGTTTTGTTCTACGATGCCAGCCTCCTGAACAGCATGTACAAACGGCGCAGCACTGCCATCGAGAATAGGCATCTCCGGGCCATCCAGCTCGATGAGACAATTGTCAATCCCCAAAGCGTAGAGTGCAGACAATGCATGTTCGACCGTAGATATGCGCCAACTGCCATGCTCCAAAACCGTACCGCGCTCGGTGGCTGACACATAATCAGCGTAGGCATGGTGGGTGGGGCGATTCGGCAGATCTGTTCGGCATAAACGAATGCCGTATCCGATCTCAGCCGGCATAAAACGTGCGTGAATATACACGCCTGTATGCAGGCCTTTGCCTTCAAGTGTAAAAGGTTGGGATAATGTATATTGCTTCATCGGTTGTTCAGTTTGAGTTGTTTCTTCAGTTCGTCGACGTCGCGTCGCAGTTCGGGCAGGTTCTTCATCACCACCGACGAACGCCGCCAGTTCATGGCATCGAACGCCGGTGTGCCTTGATACTGCCCCGGCTGGCGGATGGAACCAGCTACGCCTGCCTGAGCACCAAGTATCACATTATCCGCAATGGTGAGGCCGTTGGCTACGCCCACTTGCCCTGCCAAGATGCAATGTTTTCCTATCTTGGATGAACCTGCTATACCCACTTGAGCGCAAAGGAAAGACGATTCGCCTACCTGCACATTGTGAGCAACCTGAACGAGGTTGTCAACTTTGACATTTTTGGATATATGTGTCTCGCCCATCATAGCGCGATCTACAGTCGTGTTTGCTCCCAGTTCGACATCATCCTCAATAACTACGATGCCAATCTGAGGAATCTTGTGGTTGATGCCTTGTGCATCAGGTTCGAAACCGAACCCGTCGGCACCAATCACGCAACCTGAGTGGATGATGCAGTCGCGTCCTATTATGCAATGGTCATAAATTTTAACCCCGGAATAGATGATTGAGTTGTCGCCTATCGAAACGAAATCGCCTATGTACGCCTGCGGGTAAATTTGTACTCCCTTGCCCAATTTAACTCCTTGGCCAATGTATGCGAACGCCCCGATATATGCATCATCCGGCAGATTCACTCCTTCAGCAATAAATGCCGGTTGCTCCACGCCATGTTTGTGCGGGCGGAGATATTCTTCAACACCTTGCAACAGTTGCCCCATAGCCTGACGCGCATTTTCAACAATAATAAGCGTCGGTTTGCAGGTCTGCGAGGCATCGTACAATGCACGTGACAAGAGAACGACCGATGCGCCTGTAGTAGCCAAATCCGGCAGATATTTTCCATCAGTTACGTATGATAATGTCCCAGGCAGGCCATGCTCAATCGGACTGACATCATGCACCTCAACCGAGGCGTTGCCAATAATCTCTCCGCCTACGAATGCGGCTATCTGTTGTGCGGTAAATTGCATATATTGAAATTCTTTTGCAATCGTCAAATATTATAGTAGAACAAGTACAATTTTTGCGGCTTGTAAGTAAGCGTCTGCAAGTTGAGCATCTCTGAAGCCTCGGCGATGTTGCGCACTTTGCCATCATTGTAGAGAATGTCAATGCTGTCATCTTTTTCCGAGTATGTGTTGGATGTAGAAACATGTTCGGTAAAGAAGTACTCGGCATCGCTTGCCGTTATGCCCAACCTTTGTGCGTATTGCTGTAGCAAACTATTGCGTTCCTCTGCAGTAAGCGGTTGCTCAAGCAGTCGCCCTTTGAATAACCTGCGGTTGACAAAAGCTTCTGCAAGCAGTCGGAGCGTGGTGTCTGCTTGTGTTTGCCAAGCCTTGATGGCTGACAGAATATCTGAATCGTCCAACAAAGCGTATTGCTGCAAGGCATAACTATCCTGAGCAAAGGCGTCACCAGTCATGTGCTGATATAAAAAGTAATGCAGAGCCGGTGGGCAGAACAATTCCACGCCTTCCCGCGCCAACTGCTTGGCGCGCTCAAGAATTTTGATAAGCAGTTGCTCGGCTGCAACCGAAGTTTTATGCAGATAAACCTGCCAATACATCAATCGTCTGGCAATAAGAAACTTTTCTACCGAATAGATGCCTTTTGCTTCAATCACCAAGTGGTCGTCCACCACATTGAGCATCTTGATCAGTCGTGCCGAAGCGACACTTCCTTCAGTCACTCCCGTAAAAAACGAATCGCGACAGAGATAGTCCATCCGATCCATGTCAAACTGTGAAGATATGAGTTGATGAAGGAAATGTTTTGAGTACTTGTTGGTGAATATGGCAATCGCAGTATCCAATGCGCCATGCATCTCGCGGTTGATCTGCTCCATCATGATAAGTGACACATCCTCATGCGTTATTCCCTCGATGAGAGTGTGCTCCATCACATGCGAGAAAGGCGCATGTCCGAGGTCGTGGAGCAGGATGGCTATCATTGCTCCGTTGGCCTCATCGTCGGTTATAGCGATGCCTTTCTGCCTGAGTGATACGATGGCATCGCTCATCAGATGCATGGCTCCTATCGAGTGCAGGAAACGGCTATGCTGTGCACCCGGATAGACAACATACGACAAGCCGAGTTGTCGTATGCGATTCAGACGTTGCACGTACGGATGCTGCAGAACGTCGAAGATGAGTTCGTTAGGTATGGATATGAATCCGAAAACAGGATCGTTGATAATCTTGCGCTTGTTCGCCATGAAGCAATGTTTTTATCCCAGATATGTCCTAAGCACTTTGCTACGCGAGTTCAATGCCAAGTTATGCAACGCTTTTTCTTTTATCTGACGCACACGTTCGCGGGTCAGGCCTTCCTCTTCACCAATCTCCTCCAGAGTCTTTTCCTGTACGCCGTTACCCACGCCGAAGAACTTCCGTATTATTCGTTGCTCACGCTCGCTCAGCGTAGCCAAAGCCCGGTCAATCTCCTGGGTTAGCGACTCGTTGATCAGTCCTCGGTCGGCACGTGGAGAATCTTGATTCTCCATCACGTCAATCAAGCTGTTGTCCTCACCATCCACGAAAGGCGCATCCATGCTAACGTGGCGGCCTTGCATGCGCAGTACTTCGGCAATCTTGTCGATAGGCATATCCAACTCCTCTGCCAACTCTTCGGCTGAAGGACGGCGCTCAAACTCTTGCTCGAAACGGGAGTATGCTTTCTGAATTTTGTTCAGTGAACCAACTTGGTTCAAAGGTAGACGTACGATACGAGCCTGCTCAGCCAAAGCTTGCAGAATAGACTGACGAATCCACCACACGGCGTAAGAAATAAACTTGAATCCGCGTGTCTCATCGAACTTCTCAGCAGCTTTGATCAGGCCGACATTTCCTTCATTGATAAGGTCGGGCAAACTAAGCCCTTGGTTTTGATACTGTTTAGCCACCGAAACCACGAATCGGAGATTGGCATTCACCAGTCGTTCGCGTGCGGCCATATCACCGTTACGAATACGACCGGCTAACTCCACCTCCTCCTCAACGGAAATAAGGTCTTCGCGACCGATCTCTTGCAGGAACTTGTCCAACGATTGCGATTCGCGGTTGGTGATTGATTTAGTAATTTTTAATTGACGCATATATATCTGTTGTTCTATAATTCTTCATTACAACTTTGTTCTTCGGCCGGATTTCTGCGTAATCTCTGCGCAGCTTGCGATGCAATCTGCTCAAACAATCCTGTTGTTTTGCCTTACAAGCAAACTTGACGTCAAACCGCCCAGATTGTTTGTTCTTCGGCCGGATTTCTGCGTAATCCCTGCGCAGCTTGCGATGCAATCTGCTCAAAC
>SAMEA3663077__coassemble_316_pt1 | contig 19475 bp, 13 predicted proteins | sample SAMEA3663077__metabat2_high_PE_010 | metagenome-assembled genome bin SAMEA3663077 (sample SAMEA3663077) | pig gut metagenome | biome: pig gut; feature: pig-associated habitat; material: faeces | place: France | collected 2012
AAGCCGTAACAGCACCGGTGAGGATGATGCTGCACATGATACGCCAATCAGCCGTGCGGGTAACAAGCAGCAGGCAGGCACCCATCAGGATTGCCCATACGCAGGTCTCACCTACCGAACCCGGAACAAGACCGTTGACCATATCCCAGAAACTCAGATCCACCGATGTGCCGGTAGCGAGTTGGGTGAGCGGCGTAGCGCCTGAGAAGCCGTCCACCAATGTGTGACCGCCGTCCCAGCCCCAGGTGCTGCCTGTACGGATGAATGCCTTGTCGCCCGTCATGTGAGTCGGGTAGGCGAAGAACAGAAACGCACGGGTGATCAAAGCTACGTTGAAGATGTTATAGCCCGTACCGCCGAACACCTCCTTGGCAAAGATAACAGCAAAAGCCGTAGCTACTGCCACCATCCACAGCGGAGTGTTGATAGGTACAATCAGCGGAATAAGGAAACCCGTAACGAGGAAGCCTTCGGCAATCTCCTCATGCTTCCACTGGGCAACGGTAAACTCGATCCCCAGACCTACGATGTAACTAACCAAGATATACGGCAGCACAGCCAGCAGACCGAACCCGAAAGCCTTCCAGAACAATGCAGCGGTCAGTCCGCCTACAAGTTGTCCGGTAGCGAGTAGGTGCTGATAGCCGACATTGTACATGCCGAAAAGCAGACACGGAACGAGTGCGAGCACTACGTAGATCATCGTGCGCTTGGAGTCGTTGCCCGCATGGATTTGCGAGCCAAGGCGCTTGCCGGTGGTGTTCGGGGTGAAGAGGAAACTCTCAAAGCCGTCGAACAGCGACCAGAACGCATGCAACTTGCCGCCTTCCTCAAAGTTAGGGCGCAGTTGCTCTTTCAGTTTATATAGACCCTCAAACATTATTCAATCTCCTGTTTTAAGTTATCCAATGCGGCGCGTACGATAGCCTGCAGCGGCATCTTGGAGGTGCAGACATATTCGCATACGGCGAAGTCTTCGGGTGCAACCTCGTAGGCTCCAAGGGCTTCCATACGATCCAGGTTACCGGCAATCATTGCCTTGATCAGGTGCTCGGGATAGATGTCCATCGGGAATACGCGCTCATACTCGCCACTGACGATGATAGCACGACGCCCGCCTTTTAGACGCGCGTCCTGCTCGCCCTCACGCAGGAACGGCGGCATGATCCAGCCCATGAACTCATGGGTCTCCGTACCTTGAGCGATAACGGTGAATTGATTGTCGTAGATGCTGATGCTGTCGTCCAGCGTTATCTGCTGTCCGCTCAGCGCGTTGCCTGCGATGTAGCGCGGCTCGATACCTACCTCGATGTTACACTTGAGCACGGTGCTAACGGACATTCCCGGTAGCACGTCGTAATACTTCGGCTCACGTACCATAGGCCCCGTCAGAGCTACGCGCTTGCGCATATCAACGATGCCCTTCTGCAGCAGCGTACCTATCAGGCGCAGGTCTTGGATGTTAATTGTCCAGACCGTCTCGCCCTTGGCGATAGGAGCCACGTGGTTGATCTGTACACCTACGTTGCCTGCAGGATGCGAACCGGCTACGCTATAGAGCGTGCAGTCCTTCCAGTGGGCATGGCTGCCGGCTTTGATGCCTACATACACCGGAGCGATAGTGCTCAGCGCCGTGATGGCTGCCTGCACCTCGGTGTCATGACCTTGCAGCACAAAGTCATAATCCGGAGCCAGCGGAGCGGAATCGAACGAGGAGATGAACACGGCTTTCGGAGTCTTTGTCGGCAGCGCGATGCAGTCGTACGGACGTTGCTTGATCAGCGCCCACAAGCCCGACTGCAACAGCAGAGCCTTCAAGTCCTGCTTCGTGTCAAATGCCTCATACTGCATCGTCTCGTCTGCTTCAATGTCAATACTCATCACCTTGCGGCGCTCGCCACGTACAATGGCTTTCACTGTACCGCTGACAGGTGAGGTAAACAGCATCTCGGCAAACGTCTTGTCTTGGAAAAGCGGGCTGCCCGCTTTCACCTTGTCGCCTTCATGTACCAGCAATCGAGGCTTGATACCGGCGAAATGGTCGGGAACGATATGAAAGACCTCAGGCCGCATGATGCTTCCGCATTCACGCGCTGCCTTGCCGTCCAACTTAACGTCCAAACCACGAGTCAGTTTGATTTGTTGCATGTTAATTGATTGTTTATGTATTTTTGTTTTGATTCGTTCGTGATATTTTTGCTGAACGCGCGCGTTTGCGCACATCCGCACAAAAACGTACAAAGTTACGAAAATTATATCAAATTTACAAACTATTTGGCCAAAAATGACCAATATTTCCTAAAAAATGCAAATTATTGCTGCAAAACGACAACTAAATTTGCAAAACTCGCATATTTTTTGTATCTTTGTTTGCTGAAAATTGTGCACGATATAAAAATTTGTCGCACCGGAACAATGAAATCACTGTTTTTACTCATAGCACTATACACTATTACAGGTAAGCAGGCCGTGCCGTCGGGGGATATACCCGCAGGCTCGTCGTGTACCTACGAGCAGTCGGGCAGTCGTTCCGGTCAAATGACCGCAGGCAACGACCTGACGCTTACTCTCAGCGGCTACGATGGTATGATACTGCAGTCCGTCACGTTGCAAATGAAATCCAACTCGGCAGCCGGCGGTGGCGAACTGACGATGACGGTAGGCAGTAGTAATGTATGGACGATTGCCAATGCGCAGTTCAATACCGCGCAATGGGCGGGAGCGTTCACTACCGATTGGGTGGATATATCGCACTCGCTCAATGGTTTGGCCGTTCCTGACGGCGCACCAATCGTGCTGCATATCAGCGCTTCGCAAAACTCGCTCTACCTGCAATCGGTAGCCGTCAATTACCTTGCACCGCAGGCGGAAAAATATACTGTTTCATTCTGCACATACTCCTCGGAGCATGTGTCCCCGCTTACCGAGGAACAGCCGAATGCCGGTGTCGTGCTGCCGAGTGTGCCAGTGAGTGATGCGCAGTGGTTGTTCTACGGATGGGCTGCGCAGCCTGTTGTAGAAACGACGACTCTACCGCAGGTAAACTTTGCAGGTTCAATTTATTATCCGTCAGGCAATTGCACCTTGTATGCTGTGTACAGGCAGTATGGCGAACAGTTGCCCTGGTATCCGACCGATGACTTGACTCTGGGTGATTACTTGATAGCCTTGAACAATGCTGCCAGTAGCACAGCCTGGTTGGCCAAAGGTGCTGTGGACAACGGTATGCTTGCCACTGTGCAGGTGAACTATTCTTCCGATGACAGCTGGCTGAGTCTGCCGCATCGCTACAATGAACCCGATGCTGTCTATACGCTCGCCGTTACCGGTGATACGCTCACTATCCGCCACAAAGCAACCAATACGGCTGTCTTGCTGGCTACTACGGGTAAGTTCGCAAAATCATCGTCGGGCAACAACGCATGGATCATCCGTCCGTGTGAGATAGAACCGGATGTAGACGCTATGCCTGAGTTCGTTATATCCGGTACAGCGGGCGGAAAGGAGTACTATGTATCTTACTATTGGGGAAATGATGCAGTTATGTATTTCCGTCCGACTACGGATGCCGCTCAGCCGCATAATCTGCTTCTGTTCGCACTCTGCGATATGGTGGAAACAGCCACCGTGTATTCATCATATGCTTTCGGTAGTGCTGTGGACACACCCGCAATCGATTATCAGCCGTACACGATAAATTTCGGTTCGTACAAACTAATCATACACAATGGGCACAAATATTTGCAAATCAATCAGTAAGATGAATATGAATATGAATAGACTGCTAATCTCTGTCATGGCAGTTGCGCTGACAGTTACTGCATATGCCTCGTCGCTGCCGGATGTTATGCGAAACATCCTTGACGGCACGTATAATCCTACTACGCTTTCCGTTCATGAGCAGGACAGTATTCTCGGTAATCTGCCTGATCAGCGTTATCGGCTAGATTATACCGACAAGCAGCAGATCTACCGTCATTCGTTCCTGGCAAACTATGTGATTGTGGATACGCAAAAGAACACGCGCAAACCCTTGTCTGACAAGCCCGTACGCGATGCAATCATCTCGCCAAACGGCAAGTATATCGCTTTTGTCAAGGCTGATAACAATATCTATCTACACAAGCTTGATTTCGGTACCGAGGTTGCCGTAACCGCCACTCCGTCAACCGTTTGGAACGGCATAGCCGACTGGCTGTACGAGGAAGAATTTGGGCAAACATGTCTCATGCAGTTCTCGCCCGACTCCAAACAACTGGCATTCATCCGTTTGGATGACAACGACGTACCGGTAACATCGTGGCAACTTATGTTGCCGGACGGGCATCCGCAAACTGTCACACAATCTTATCCGCGTTCAGGCGAGCATAATGCCAAACCCTCGGTGCATATCTATACTATCTCTACCAAGGATATACGCGAAGCATCGCTGCCCGAAGCCGATGACCGCTATATACCACGCATCTGCTGGCGTACTCTGCCTGCTGCGAAGAAAGACCTGGAACCTATTCGGCAACTCGCTATCCTCACGCTCAACCGTGACCAGAACAAGATGGAGGTGTTCGCCTGCAATCCTGCTTCTCTCGTCTGCACATCGCTGTATGAGGAGAGCAGCAACGATTACTACGTGGACTACGAACTGTTCGACCAATGGCAGTGGCTGAGCGACGGACGGTTCATCGTCTTGTCGGAGAAGAGCGATTGGAGGCAGGCGTACATGCACGCACCCAACGGACGGCAAACGGCATTATTGACCGATAACCGGTGTGACATTACCGCTCTGTATGGCTTTGACGAGGCTGCGCAGACTCTTTACTACCAAGCCGCCATTTCGCCGCGCGAACGTGTATGTTTTGCGCTGAATATCAAGAAGAATGCGCTGTCTGGCATTGGCGAGCAGCATGGCTGGAATAGTATGTATCTGGCTAACGACGGCAAGTCTGCTATCCTTGCCCATGAGAGCGACCAGCGACCAGTCGTATATAGTAAATGCATACTAAAAACAGGCAATACCGAGACAATCCTAGACAATACTGCTATTCTTAAGCAATGGAGGGGCTTGCAAATGCCTGCCAAACAGTTTACAACAATTCCCATAAGTACGTCGCAAGGCGATGCGGATTTGCAGGCATGTATATTCTATCCGCGAGACTTCGATAAATCGAAGAAATATCCCGTCGTTATGCTTCAATACAGCGGCCCCACCTCGCAGCGTGTGACCGACCGTTGGCGTCGGCGTTGGGATTATGGGTTGGCGGATCTCGGTTACGTAGTGGTCACTGCAGACCCGCGCGGAACGGATGCTCAGGGTAGGGCATATCGCAACTACGCCTATATGCAGATAGGACGCGAAGCGGACGACCAACTCGCTGTAGCCAAGTGGATTGCCGACCAATCGTGGGCGGATAATCACAGGATCTATATGACCGGCTGGAGTTACGGCGGTTACGAGGTGCTTCGTTGCCTGTGTACGCAACCGCTGCAAGGCGATGGTACACCGCTGATTGCCAAAGGTATAGCCATTGCGCCCGTGACTGACTGGCGACTGTACGACAGCGGATACACCGAGCGCTTCATGCGTCGCCCGCAAGTGAACGAAAGCGGCTACAACGATGCCGACCTCACGCATCTGGCTGCAGGACTGAAAGGCGAGTTGCTTATTGTGCACGGCAATGCCGATGACAATGTACATGTGCAGAATACATGGCATATGGTGGAGGCGCTCATCAATGCCGACAAGGATTATCAAATGCTCGTCTATCCCGACGACAACCATTTCCTCAAGCTAGGCAAACATTATCAGCACTTGCACCGCCAGTTGCTCAAGTTCCTGGAGAAATAGTGACACCATCACGTTTTCACGTCATTATGTAATCGCGTTATCACGAAACAAAAAACTAAATTTAAATATCGATCTATGACAAAACAACAAAGCAAAAGCAACATCCTGCCCATTGTGGTGATGTTCGCACTATTTTTCATGATTGCCTTTGTAACCAATTTTGCAGGTTCGATGGGCGTCATCGTTAAGAATCAGTTCAACGCTTCAGCCGCGCTGTCGCAGTTGGGTACGTTGGCCAATTTCATCGCGTACGCCTGTATGGGTATCCCTGCCGGCATCATCCTGAAACGTAAGGGGTACAAGTTTACGTCGCTGACTGCCGTGACGGTAGGTTTCTTAGGCGTTGGTATCCAATGGATGTCGGGTTACGCCGAGTCGTTCCTCGTATATGTGATTGGCGCCTTTGTTGCAGGATTCGCGATGTGCCTATTGAATATCGTAGTAAACCCCATGCTGAACACCTTGGGTGGAGGTGGCAATCGTGGCAACCAATTGATTCAGTTTGGTGGTTCATGCAACTCGATAGGCGGTACACTAGCTCCGATCTTGTTGGGCTATCTGATTGGTGGTAATGTTGAGACAGCATCTGTATCTGACGCTGCACCAGCAATGATTATTGCTATGGCTATCTTCCTGCTGGCATTTGTGATAATCTTCTTCACCAATATCCCCGAACCGCACATGGAAACAGCCGAGGAGAAAGCCGCCCGTCTTGTCGGTACACAACCCAAAGACCCACATTCGCCCCTCTCATTCCGTCACTTTGTATTCGGAGCATTGGCTATCTTCTTTTATGTGGGAGTGGAAGTAGGCATACCTAACATGGCTAACCTATACATGTCGGGCAATCCTACTGTAGGTGCCGCCATCGCCGGAACGATAGTTGGTTTGTATTGGCTGATGATGATGTTTGGTCGTCTGATTGGTGGTGCAATAGGCGGTAAGGTATCTTCGAAAACGATGTTAGCAGTCGTTTCGTTGGTGGGTATATGCCTGCTGTTGGGCGTTATGTTCCTGCCTGAAACGTCAGTCATTTCGTTCAAGGGTGTTGATCTGCCTGTTAGCATGGTACTGATGGTATGCTGTGGCCTTTGCACTTCGGTTATGTGGGGTAGTATATTCAACCTTGCAGCAGAAGGACTTGGCAAGTACACTCCGGCTGCCAGTGGCATCTTTATGGCATTGGTATGCGGTGGCGGTATCGTACCCTTCCTGCAGGGATTGGTTGCAGACGGCATTGGATACATTGGCAGTTACGTAGTGACAATTGCCTGCCTGCTGTACATCCTATGGTACGCCTTGTTCGGTTCGAAGAACGTTAACAAGGATATCAAGGTCGACTAGTCAGTTATTACATACCTGTTTTTTTCTTGAACGTGCGGCATTATGTCGCACGTTCGTTTTGTCTTGTCACCTGCCGTATTGTCGCATCGCTAAGTACTGTCTGTCAGTAATTCAATGTTTGCCAAAAGACTATATTGACGGTATAAATTGCAAAAATGCAGAAAAAAATTTGCAAATGTCAAATAATTTTTGTAACTTTGTGGTGGAATATGTGTGCATGCGCCGTACGTGCGCAGTGGCATACGTACAAATACGCAGATATACACGCATTTAGTTTTATGGAAGATTTTCGCACATTATGTCAGCATCGCCGTTCCATCAGGGCATATACCGATCAGCCCGTTGAGCGCGAGAAGATTGATTATATGTTGCAATGCGCACTGATGGCGCCATCGGGCAAGCGACTTAACCCATGGGAGTTTGTAGTGGTAACTGACGAGGCTGTGCTTCGCCGGTTTGCAGACTGCAAAACTTACGGCAGTCAGATGTTCAATACTGCCATGGCAGGTATTGTTGTAGCGTTGGATGCGTCGCTGACCGATACATGGCAGGCAGACGGCGCAATAGCCGCCGAGCATATATTGCTTGCCGCCGAGCAGCAAGGCTTGGGCGCATGCTGGTGTCAAATTTACGGTCGTGCAGAATCGGAAGCAATGGTGCGCGAACTGACAGGTATACCCTCTAACTACAACGTGTTGTGCGTGATTTCGCTCGGGTACAAGAACGAAGAGCGCAAGAACTACGACCTGCAAAAACTACTATACAACAAGATACACAACGAAACCTTTTAGTTTTTTTTCTCGGAGTCTTTGTGTTTTCAATTCGGTCATTATGTCCCACATAACCCCCTCTCCGGAAAACGCAAATTCACTCAAGAAAAATCCAAAACTTTGAGTTAATTAGCAGAAACAAATGAAGCCCATAATTGCGATTACCGCCGGAGATATCAACGGCGTGAGTTACGAGATTATACTGAAGACGATCTTCGATGCGCATGTGTTGGAGGTTTGTACACCCGTGTTGTACGGCAATGTATCCATTGCCAAGCAGCATGCCCAGTTGTTGGACGAGGAGTATCGTACGCCGCAAGGTGTGATTATACCCGATGCCCGCAAGGTGCAAGAGGGTAAGGTGAATGTGATAACCTGTTATCCCGACGATACGCCGTTGGAGATTGGCAAGAGCACCGAAGCTGCCGGCAAAGCATCGCTGGCGAGCCTCAAGCGTGCATGCGGCGACCTGCAGCAAGGATTGGTGCACGCCATCGTTACGGCACCTATCAACAAGGCCAATATTCAGTCTGATGACTTCCGCTTCAGCGGTCACACCGAGTATCTGACGCACCTGTACGGACAGAAATCCGGCTCGCTGATGATGATGGTGAGTGATGCACTGAAGGTAGCATTGGTGTGCAACCATGTACCTATCAACAAGGTGGCAGAGAGCATAACTGCTGAGCAGATACTGCGCAAACTGACTATCCTCAACGAATCGCTCAAGAACGATTTCACTATCCGTCAGCCGCGCATAGCGGTGCTGGCACTCAACCCGCATGCAGGCGATGGCGGACTGCTGGGTACAGAGGAACGTGAGATCATCATACCTGCTGTGGCTGAGGCCAACAAACAGGGCATACTCACTTTTGGCCCCTTCAGCGCCGACGGATTCTTCGGTAGTGGCAAGTTTGCGCACTTCGATGCCATACTGGCTATGTATCACGACCAGGGACTCATCCCGTTCAAGTCGATGGATATGAACGGCGTGAATTATACAGCAGGACTGAACATCATCCGCACCTCGCCCGATCATGGCGTGGCGTATGATTTGGCAGGCAAGAACATCGCCTCGCCGCAAAGCTTCCGCAATGCGCTGTTTGCCGCGCTGGATATAATGAAACAGCGCGCTATCACCAAGGAAATCAATGCCAACCCGTTGCCTGTGCCCGAGCCTGACGAGAACGATTTCCGTCCGGAGTTCAGGTCATTCAGCGAACCGAAGAGCACGGGATATAAAATGACGAATTAAAAATTAAAAATTACGAATTAAAAATAACGCACTATTATAATGACTGCACAAGAAATAAGAAAATCTTTCTTAGATTTTATGGCAAGCAAGGGTCATCAGGTTGTACCCTCTGCTCCTATGGTCATCAAGGATGACCCCACACTGATGTTTACCAATGCTGGCATGAACCCATGGAAGGGTATCATCCTCGGTAACGACCCGATCAAATATCCTCGCGTGGCAGACAGCCAAAAGTGTCTGCGCGTCAGCGGCAAGCACAACGACCTGGAGGAAGTAGGTCATGATACCTACCACCACACAATGTTCGAGATGCTCGGCAATTGGTCGTTCGGCGACTACTTCAAGCAGGGCGCTATCGATTTTGCATGGGAATATATCGTTGATGTACTGAAGATCGATCCCAAGAACCTGTATGCCACAGTGTTCGAAGGTTCGGCGGAAGAAGGTCTCGACCGTGACGATGAGGCTGCGGCTGTTTGGGCAAAACATCTGCCTGCCGATCATATACTGAACGGCAACAAACATGACAACTTCTGGGAGATGGGCGACACGGGACCTTGTGGCCCCTGCTCGGAGATCCACGTGGATAGCCGCTCGGAGGAGGAAAAAGCCAAAGTGCCAGGACGCGAACTGGTGAACAAAGACCATCCGCAGGTAATCGAGATATGGAACATCGTATTCATGCAGTTCAACCGCAAGGCAGACGGTTCGCTTGTGCCGCTGGCAAAGAAAGTGATAGATACCGGAATGGGCTTCGAGCGACTCGTGCGTACCATACAAGGCAAGCAGTCGAACTACGATACCGATGTGTTCCAGCCGATGCTCGCTAAGGTCGGCGAACTCTGCAACTGCAAATATGGAGTGGAGGAGAAGACCGATGTGGCTATGCGTGTGATTGCCGATCATATACGTACTATCGCGTTCGCTATCACCGACGGACAGTTGCCTTCGAACGAGAAAGCCGGTTACGTTATCCGTCGTATCTTGCGTCGTGCCGTGCGTTACGGCTACACGTTCCTGGGTATGCGCGAGGCGTTCCTGTACAAACTGGTGCCACAACTCATTGCCGATATGGGTGAGGCTTATCCCGAACTCATCAAGCAACAGGCACAGATCACTCCGGTTATCAAGAGCGAGGAAGAGGCGTTCCTGCGTACGCTGGACAAAGGTATAACGCTTCTCGACAAACTGATGGACGATGCCCGTAGAGCAGGCAAGACGGAGATCGGCGGCGTGGATGTATTCACGCTCAAGGATACTTACGGTTTCCCGCTTGACTTGACCGAACTGATTCTGCGTGAGAACGGCTTCACCACCAATGAGGAGGAGTATAACCGTGCACTGGAGCACCAGAAGAGCATGGGGCGCGAGGCGAACAAGCAAGACCTGGGCGACTGGAATGTGCTGCGTGAAGGTGAAACGGAGTTTGTGGGATACGATGAACTCGAAGTAGAGACGCAGATTCTGCGTTACCGTCAAGTTAGCCAGAAAGGCAAGTCGTTCTATCAAGTTGTGCTCGGCAAAACGCCGTTCTATGCCGAGATGGGCGGTGAGGTAGGCGATACGGGATATATAGCCGTAAGTCAAAAGGCGAAAGACGAAAGCCCAGAATACAAGATTATCGATACCAAGCGCGAGAACGGTCTGCCGGTACATATCATGACCGAACTGCCGGAGGATGTGCATGCTACGTTTGTTGCCAAGGTCGATGCAATTCGCCGTAAGGCTATCAGTTGCAACCACTCGGCTACGCACCTTATTCACTACGCATTGCGTCAAGTGCTGGGAGAGCATGTTGAGCAGAAGGGATCATATGTCTCGCCAGACTCACTGCGATTCGATTTCAGCCACTTCCAGAAAGTGTCGCCGGAGGAGTTGCGTAAGGTGGAGATCCTGGCCAACGAACTGATTCGTCAAGACCTGCCACTGGAGGAGAGCCGTCACACGCCTATAGCCAAAGCCAAGGAGATGGGTGCTATGGCACTATTCGGCGAGAAGTACGGCGATGATGTGCGTGTGATTAAGTATGGTCGGAGTATAGAACTCTGCGGCGGTTGCCACGTACCTGCAACGGGTGTGATCGGTTCGGTGCGCATCGTGATGGAGACCAGTGTGGCTGCCGGCATACGCCGTATAGAGGCTGTGACCGCTGCCAAGGCTGACGAACTTTACTATGCGCAGCAAGATATGCTTGTCAGTCTGCGCGGGTTGTTCAACAACGCGCCCGACCTTGCCGGTGCTATACGCAAGTCGATTGACGAGAACGCCGGGCTGAAGAAGCAGATTGAGCAGTACATGGCGGAGAAGATTGAGCGTTTCCGCGACGAACTGATCGGTCGTGCCGAGGACTTTGGCGGCATCAAACTCGTACGTCTGAAGGGCGAGTTTAACCCTGACATGATTCGCGGCGTGATGCCATTGCTGCGCGGCAAGTTCACCGATGTGCGTTTTGCTGTAGTCGGTGCTACGCAGTTCGACGGCAAACCTACGATAGCCGTGTTCCTGAGCCAGCCGTTGGTGGATGAGGGCAAGAACGCCGGAGCAATGATCAAGGCTGCTGCCAAACTTATTCAGGGTGGCGGTGGCGGTCAACCGTGGATGGCTACTGCCGGCGGACGTGACGTCAACGGACTGGATGCCGCTATGCAGCAACTGCTCAGCGAACTGCAGTAACCGGCATAAATCATAAATTAGAAATACCATCATCCGTCCATGAGGTTGCCTTCGTCCTATTTACCTGAGAAGGTGTGTTCTGCTGTTCGTTTCCTGGTTGTAGGTACGAGCGGTATGTTCGTACAGACGTGGCTGTTCATGGCTGCGCTGTATTGCATGTCGTATCCTGGCAAGGGTACGATGATGTACTATGTGGCATTTGGTATAGGTTATGTGCTGGAGATGATACCTAACTACATCTTTTCCAACTGGTACACATTCGGCACACGTCCTAACCTGAAGAATGCCGGTGGGTTTCTGTTAGCCAGAGCAATCAATGTGGTGATTCAGTTCGCATTGTTGCCGCTGATGCTCAAGTTGTTGCCTGCCTGGCGTGACAAATATATCAGTTTCGTGGTAATCTTTATCGGAGGCTGTATCAACTATCTGGTATGTTTGCTGTTCTTCAAGACTCCCAAGCAGAAGGCTGATGCAACGGCTGACAATGTAAATGTAAACGGTTAAATGCTAAATAATATGAAGCCGATTATTCTGTCCGTATTATTGAGTATGTCGAGTCTGCTCATGATGGCTCAGTCGCCTGTAGCCGATGCAGCGTGGAAAGGTTCATCGGATGCCGCAAATGCCGATTCGTCGGCTATGCGCCGTGCGTCAGCCAAGCAGGACTCGCTGGGTGCAATCCTGTACATGGCTGCCAAGCAGGACTCGCTGGGTGCAATCCTGTACAGTCAGGGGCAGTTTGCCGAGGCACAACGTTGCTTCCGTGAGGCAGCGGGTTGGCGCAAGCGTCTGTTAGGTCGCCGTTCGTCGGCGTACCTGCGTTCGGTAACGTACTTGGCGTCGTCGTACTATCAGTCAGGTGACATTAAGCAGGCTATAGCCGTGGGCGACAGCCTGATTCAGTTGATTACCGATTCGGTATCGCCGAACTATGCCGACCTGTATGACGTATATACCAACCAGATGTACTGCTACTATGCTTTGCGCCGTATGGACAAAGCCATCGATTATGCCCACAAGGCAGTGGATGTGCTGGAGCACCAGGATCGCATGTACGTTCACTCTTACGTTCACGCGCTGGCTAACCTAGGTTACTGCTTGGATGTAGCCAAGCGCAACGACGAGGCTAAGCGTTACCTGGATCACGCTGTGGCTATTGCCAAGGATTCGCTCAAGCCCACCGACAACGCTGTGCTTGAGGCGATGAACTCGCAGGCATACAACTATTCCTACCGTGGCGATTACGGCAAGGCTATCGAGATCATGTACGAGGTCGTTCAGCGTACGCGTGAGGCAACGCCCGAGTCGCCTAACCTGGCGGTACGTCTGGCGGCGTTGTCATACTTCTATGCGGCTATCGAGAACTACGAAGGCGCTATCAACGTTACGCAGGAGATATTGCCGCTGTACAAGAAGTTCTACGGCGAGGATTCGTTCAACTACAACGACCTCGGTCAACGTCTGGGTAACTACTACCGCGAGTCGGGCAGGGTAGCCGAAGCGCTGCCTTACCACCAGCGTGCTGTGGAGATTGCGGAAAAGACGTACGGCAAGAATCATCGCGAGTATGCGTTGGCGTTGGGTAACCTGGCAGCCGACTACCATCATCTGGACTCTATCGACAAGGCATTGGCGCTCTATACCGAGGCAGTGGATGCCATGAACAATGCGGATAGCGAGGCTGCTCTGATAATGGAGTTCAATATCACGAACGTGCTGGCTGATGCCGGTCGCTTCGACGAGGCGTTGCCGGAGGCGGAGCGCATAACCAAACTGTTCCGCGACAGCATAGGCGTCAACAACCGCGACTTCCCTGTTGCTCTGGGGCACCTGGCTGCCCTGTACCGTCAGGCAGGTAAGTATGAGCAGTCGCTGCAGGTAAAGCGCGAACTGGTGGATATCATCGCTGCGCGTGTCAACCGTATATTCCCGTCTCTGACCGAGAATGCGCGTGCCGAGTTCTACGACAGCATGCGTCATCACTTCAATCATATCATACCTTGCGCGCTGAAAGCTGAGTCGCCGTTTGCTACGACACTGCTGTACGATGCCAATCTGGTTAACAAAGGATTGCTGCTGTCGTCGTCTATCGAGTTTGCGCGCTACGTCGAGCAGAAGGGCGATAAGGAGTTGATAGCTAACTACAAGCAACTGCGCAAACTGCAACTGGCACAGCAGCGCTACATACAGCAGCATGTCCGCTATCAGAATCAAGATACGGTGCGCATGCGTCAGGCACAGATCGATGACCTGGAGCAGAAAGTGATGACGCAATGTCATGAGTACGGCTCGTTTATGGATCGTCTGCGTATCACTACGGCTGATGTGCGCAAAGCGCTGAAGAAAGGTGAGGTGGCTATCGAGTTTATGCAGGACAAAGGTCGTAAATCCGAAGGCGAGATGGTAGCGCTGATTCTGCGTCCGGAGTGGCAGGCGCCCAAGATGGTGCAGATTCCTAACCGCGACTACCTGCAGCAGTTCGTCGATATGCGTGCACGCACATACCTTAATACCCAACTCTCCGACACTATCTGGCGCGATATTATCCGCGTGGGGCAAATCAAACCGACCGACAAGGTGTATTTCGCCCCCGATGGCGCTCTATACCAACTGGCGATTGAGTATCTGCCCTACACGGCGCAGTACAAGGGTGCCATACAAATTTACATGCCGACTATGGCGGATGTGTACAATCTGTATCGTCTGTCGTCCACCCGCGAGTTGTGTTTCCGCAACAGCGATGCTTTCAAGCTTGAGAAAGATCGACTCAGAGAGGCTGTGCTGTACGGCGGTGTGTATTACAATCCTGAGAACAAACGCGGTGCTATCCAGTACTTGCCGGGTACGCTCAGCGAGGTGCAGGCTATTGCCGAGCAGATCGGTGCGAAGAACATGTTCACCGCACTGGGCGCATCGGAGGAGCAGTTCAAGCAGATGTCCGGTCATGCGCCGGAGTTGATGCATATTGCTACCCACGGTTTCTGCCTCTCTGACGTTACCGAGGTAAATGCTATGCAGCGCACAGGTATGTTGCTGGCTAACTCCGAGAATGCCTGGAAAGGTGAGGATGTCGAGCCTTCGCGTGAGGACGGTATACTGACTGCACAGGAGATTTCCGGACTGAACCTGAGCGGCAACCAGCTGACGGTGCTCTCGGCTTGCGAGACAGCCCTGGGTGCTATCAGTTCGGATGGTGTGATGGGTCTGCAGCGCGGGTTCAAGAAAGCCGGTGTGCATGCGCTGATCATGTCGCTCTGGCAGGTTAACGACGAGGCTACGGAGAAGATGATGAAGGCGTTCTACCAACACCTCAACGAAGGTCTGACGCCGCGTGAAGCGCTACGCAGCGCACAATATGACCTGCGCGGATTCAAGCCCGAACCGATTGCCGAGGGCGATACAGAAGAGGTGCAGACGCGTAAACTGAACTTCCTGCGTCAGTCGCAGGTGCGTGCTGCCAACAAGGCGAAGAAGTATCCGTTTGCAAATCCGAGATATTGGGCGGCATTTATCTTGCTTGACGCCACCGACAAATAGTTATTTGGCGTTTTGTAGGCATCTTTGTGTTTTTTGTTCGGTCATTATGGTCACCATAACTCCCTCACAAGAAAACGCAAACCTACTCTACAAACCATCCAAATACGTTATTTAAAATGAGAAAAGTTATTGTACCAAAGAATATGCCGCTGGCGTGGTATCTGGATGAGGAGATACGCCTGGCGCGTGACGTGCATCAGGAGATGCTGTTCTGCTGGACGGTCAGTCCAACGGTTATCTACGGCCGTCATCAGCAGCGCGAGGCAGAGGTCAACCTGCCATACTGCGAGGCACACGGCATCGATGTGGTGCAGCGCAAGAGCGGTGGCGGGTGTGTGTATGCCGATCAGGGTAACCTGATGCTCAGTCTCATCAGCCCGGATACCCATAGCGAGGCGGTGTTTGCGCGGTTCATGCTGCGGCTGGCTGCCGCGCTGCAGGCGTTAGGCCTTCCGGCGGTGAGCACGGCGCACAACGATATACTGGTGGATGGCAAGAAGGTGAGCGGCAACGCCTGCTATGCACTGCCTAACGCCACTATCGTGCACGGCACGCTTCTCTATGATGTCGATATGGATGCGCTGGAGCAGGCTATCACGCCAAGTGAGGCCAAACTGCAGAAACATGCCGTGCGGAGCGTGCGGCAACGCGTGATGAACATCCGTCCGCTACTGCCGGATATATCGGATATTGACGCCTTGGAGCAAGCGATAGTTCGCAATTTTAATTCGTAATTCGTAATTTTTAAGTTTTAATTCCATACATGAAAAACACCCCTCTTTGGCGCGCATTAGGGCGCAATACATTGTTATCGATACTGTTGTTTGGCGGCTTGCTGGGGTTGCTGTGGTTGGCAGAACTGGTCTTCCCGTCACTGACCTTGCTCAAGTGGCATGAAACGGCTTGGTGCGTAGGTATACCGGCCAGCGTGATTGGCGTGGCATATATCCTGACTATTCGCGATCCGCAAAACTTTACAGGCTTCTTTGCCGGCATAGTGATGTCAGCACTGCTTGGTGTGCAGTTCTGGCTGCAGGGGCAGTTGGACAGTATGTTTCTGTACTTCTTTGTGTTCGTTCCGTTTCAAATGATGTCGATCTACAAATGGAGTATGCAGAAGGATGACGGCGGTGCCAGTTTTGAGCCTAAGTTCCTGGATACGCCGCGGTTCTGGCTGTCGGTTGGATTGTTTGTGATTATCACGTTGGGCGATTATGTGCTGGCTACGTATGCGTTCAGCAAGGACGGTTTGACCGACAATATGGCTGTCAAGCTGTTCAACGGAGTGCTGATATCCTCGTCGTTCCTGGCTAACTACTGGCTCATCTACCGCAAGACCGATGCATGGATATATTGGATTCTGTACAGCGTGGCTGGTATAGGTCTGTTCATCATGTTGGGCAATGTGTTCTCGATTGTGCTGTTCTTGTTCTTCCTGGTTATCAACGGTTCGGCGGGCGTAGCATGGATCAAGATGACCAAACGTGAGAACTACGGCTGGATGATTGGTAAGTAGCCAGCCGCGCCAAAATCTTCTGCTGAACAGCAGTCGCTACAACCAAAAAGACCGCCGGTGTGGCGGTCTTTTGTTTTTGTGCACCATGTGTGCGGTCTTTTGTCTCTTATGCCAGGCACTCGTCCAACGCCCGGGTTATGGCTTGTCGGTCGAGGGGTTGGCCGATGAATACGAGTTTCTGCATGCGGTCGCCGTAGTGTTCGTCCCAGTCGCGCAGGATGCCGGGTTCGGAGCGTGCCATAAGCATTAGCTCCTCCTCGGGCATAGTGGCGTACCACTGTCCGGCCTGCTTGAGGTTGAACTGCTTGCCGGCTTGCTCAAATACGTAGCACATGTCGTACTCGTCGTCGAAGTAACACATACCTTTGGCGCGAATCACCTCTTTCGGCCAGTGGCGTGCCACGAACTCGTCGAACTTGTTCAGGTCAAACGGTTGCCGGCGGAAATACACGAATGTGCCTATGCCGTACTCCTCCGCCTCGCCCTCGTCATCGTGATGATGGTGGTGATGGTGATGCTCGTGGTGGTGATGCTCGTCATGCTCATCGTGATTATGCTCATGCTCATGCTCGTGCTCGTGCTCGTCGTCCTCATGCTCATCGTGGTCATGATCATCATCGTCATGCTCGTTGCCGGGGGCTTCTACTTCGTGCACCCATGTTGCACTGGTGGCTACGTCGTCGAAGTCGAAGGCGTGGGTGTTGAGTATCTTGTCGAAGTCCACATCGCCGTAGTCGCAGGGTATGATCTCCGCCTTGGGCTGTATGGCACGTATGATAGCCGTGAGGTGGTCAAGTTCACGCGGGCTGATCTCGGAGGCTTTGTTAAGCAGAATCTTGTTGCAGAACTCGATCTGCTCAATCACGAGCCGTTCGATATCATCCTCGCCTATGTGCTCCTGCTGCAGGTGGTCGCCGCATCCGAACTCGTCGCGCATACGTAGTGCATCCACCACGGTGACGATGCAGTCCAGTCGCGGCAGGTCGTGACCGGCGTAGTTCGTAACGATCTGCGGAATGGAGCAGAGCGTCTGTGCGATAGGTGCGGGTTCGCATATGCCGGAGGCTTCGATAACGATGTAGTCAAACTTCTTCTGCGATGTTATGTCGTTGAGTTGCTCCACGAGATCCATCTTCAGGGTGCAACATATGCATCCGTTCTGCAGTGCCACGAGGCTGTCGTCTTTCTGTCCGACCACTCCGCCTTTGGCAATCAGGTCGGCATCGATGTTCACTTCGCCTATGTCGTTGACAATCACGGCGAAGCGTATTCCTTTGCGGTTGTTAAGAATCCGGTTGAGCAGGGTTGTTTTGCCGCTGCCCAGATATCCGGTAAGTAGTAATACAGGTACTGTTGTCATTATCTTTAGTTTTCTTTTATCTCTCTTGTCAGCCGCAGGCGGTCTGTCAGCATAGCGGTCTCTCTTCTGTCAGCCGCAGGCGGTCTATTACTATTCCTAACAAATTTTGTGCCGCAATGCATCTGCTGCCAAATTGTCATTCGATTTTTAGACCTCTCAGGCTTAGTTCTTATCTCGCTCTGCTCGAACGATCTGCTTCGCCGTATGCTTATCTCGCTCTGCTCGAACGATCAGTTCTTTTTCACGCCCTGATAGTCCTCGACGGTCTTGGTGGAGATGGTAGTGGTGACCTTGCTGGAGTCGGTTACCTCTGTGTAGGTAGCCGTTGAGGTGATGGTACGTGTGGCTTTGCAGGCTGTGAGAGCCAGTGCCACAAACATTGCCACGAGGGCAATGAGGGCTATTATGCTAAACTTTTTCATTGTTTTGTGCGTTAGAATTGTTACTGCCGCCTCGGTTCTTGAAGCGGTAGGTGTAATGGTTTAGGTTGGTAATTCAGATTTCGCCCGATGTTCCCTCGACATTCCCTCGACATTCCCTCGACTCGATGTGACGCGTACACGTGAGGCTTTTCTGAAAAACGATGCAAAGTTACGGCAAAAATTTGATAAAAGCAAATAAAATCACAAAAACGAAGGCAAAAAACCACGTTTTCGGAAATTTTGGGGTTACGGGTTATGGGTTACGGGGGGGGCAAAACGAACGCTGCCGAACAGATAACTGCGGCAAGAATGCCGCAGAAAGGAACAACCCTACGGGGAAAGATGAATGCGGAGGGAAACACTCGCCGGTTCATCGGCGAGCACTAAACGACAAGCAATGAGGGATGGAGAGTCGTAAAAAATTAAAAATTACGAATTATTTATGGGCAGAAAGAAACAACCCTACGGAGGAAGATGAATGCGGAGGGATACGGGAAGATGCACTAATGGATGTACAATGCTCCTACAATCCCCCTACAATCCTCCGACTATCCCCCTACTATGGTTCGACTCAACTCCGCGCAGCGCAACGAGTGCATCAACAGGCGTGCCGCATGGCTGAACCGACAAAAAGAAAAAGCAAAAGAAAAAAAAGAACCAAAAAAAAGAAGAAGAAAAAGAAAAAGCGCTGCGCCTTAAAAGTCTCTGAGAGAGCGCGCACGCACACGTACGCGAATCAGGGCGCAGCGCTTATAA
>SAMEA3663077__coassemble_324_pt1 | contig 19131 bp, 16 predicted proteins | sample SAMEA3663077__metabat2_high_PE_010 | metagenome-assembled genome bin SAMEA3663077 (sample SAMEA3663077) | pig gut metagenome | biome: pig gut; feature: pig-associated habitat; material: faeces | place: France | collected 2012
CCGTTTAGCGATCATATTTTAACTAATTTAAGTCAAATTTTTAACGAACTATTGTCATTAAAAATCATGATGTATGAAAAATGTGCATTATTTAGTATTTTTACTTGCATTTGGTCTCACAAGTTGCATTACAACGGATCCTATTGAAGGCAAAACGACATTTGCGATAAATAATACGACACAGAATGACATTCAACTCGTATATAAGTTTTCAACTGGTTTAGGAGACTGGAATGCGGGAAAAACTGATTCTGTGATGGTTGCATCAAAAGAAATCAAAACGTTCATATTATATGGTGGTGGTAATCCGCAGTTAACGCCAAGTCGTGTGCTTGAAAAAATGGTTATGTTATCATTAGGCAATGATACCCTCTACAAAATGGACGTTATTGATGACAGCGAATGGATCTTGACTGATAGTATTAAAGACTACGGATATAAAGTCGGATATTACCATTGGCTATATGAATTCTCCGAATAATTCACATAAGCAGATTCAAAAAAATATAGATTTGAAAGCCAACTATTCACACATATCAATCCTTGCCCTTTGCGTCCTACTTCTTGTTCTATCAGGTTGCAGCATACAGAAGCGTGTAAAGAAAGCCGATAAGAAGTTCGAAATCGGCGAGTATTACGACGCGGCACAGATCTACAAGCAGTGCTACAGTCGACTAAACAGCAAGAAACAACGCGAGTTGAAGGCGCATGTCAGTTTCCGTCAGGGCGAATGCATGCGCATACTGAACGACCCGAAGGCCGTGAGTGCGTACAACAATGCCATCAAGCTGAAGTATCAGGACAGCACAGTTTATCTGCGCTATGCCGAGTCGCTGATGTACCAAGGCAAGTACAAAGAGGCAGGAAAAGCCTTCCGCACCTATCTGGAGTGGCAACCCGATCATTACCGTGCGCAAGCCGGGGTATATGCCTGTCAGCAAGTAGCGGAATGGAAGAAGACACCAACGCGCTACAAGGTGCAGGTAGCCAAAGACTTTCAGGCCAAACGTGCATCAACCTTTGCTCCGGCGTTCGTAGGCGATAATACGGATGCTCTGCTATTCACATCCAACCGTCAGGAACGCACCAAAGCCAAGGAGAAAAAGATCCAGCGGCCGAGTCCGGTAACCGGACAACAGCTGTTCCGCATCTATTCGGCCCGCAAGAACGCCTCCGGCAAATGGGAGGACATAGAGTTAGCCGAAGGATTGTACGACAGCGACAGCTCGAGCGAGCAGGCGGAGAACGACAGCACATCCAGCCGCAAAGCTGCTCCGGCAGAGATGGGTGTATGCTGCCTAAGCAAGGACGGCAAGACGATGTACCTGACCTACTCGCGTCCGGTAAACGGACAGGATCTGGGAGCGCGCATCTACACATCCACACGCGCATCGGGTCAGTGGAGCGAACCGCAGGAGCTGGTGCTGTTTAAGGACAGCAGTATCACCGTTGGTCATCCGGCGCTGAACGCCACAGGTGACACCCTATACTTTGTATCCGATGCCCCCGGCGGCTATGGCGGCAAGGATATATGGTTTGCCGAATACGACGGAGCCGAATGGTCAGCACCGGTAAACATGGGCAAGCAGATCAACACTTCGGGCGAGGAACTCTACCCGACTATTCGCAACAACGGAGTGCTGTACTTCGCCTCCACCGGTCATCCGGGGTATGGCGGATTGGACATATTCAAAGCCGAGCGCGATACAACAGCCACTGACAGCATAACCGGCATGGGTTGGGCTGTATATAATATGGGTGCACCGTTCAACAGCAACGGTGATGATTTCGGCATCACCTTTGCCTCGGAAGGCGAACAAGGATTCTTCTCATCGAACAGAGGCGACCGCAAAGGTTTCGACAAGCTGTATAGTTTCATACTGCCGGAGATGGAGTTTATAGTACAAGGTACGGTGGTTGATAACAACGGCGAGCCGATAGCCGATGCGTCCATCCGACTGGTGGGCAACAACGGCACGAACACCAAGCTGCAAGTTCGCCGTGACGGCACATACAAGATCAAACTGCAAAAGGATACGAAGTACGTGATGCTGGGCACGGCGCGCGGTTATCTAAACCAGAAGCAGGAGTTGAACACCCTCGGGCTGAAGGACAGCAAGACCTATACACAGGATTTCACATTGTCGCCGATCAGCAAGCCTGTGACGATGGACAATATCTTCTACGAGTTCGGCAAGTGGGACCTGACGCCAGCCTCTGAGACCGGTCTGGCTGCATTGGTCAAACTGCTAAGCGACAACCCGAACATCACCATCGAGCTATCGGCTCACACCGACTATATAGGCAACGATGCAGCAAACAAGGAGCTGTCAGCCAAGCGTGCGCAGAGCGTGGTGAACTATCTGATCAGCCACGGCATCGAACGCGAGCGACTGACACCGGTAGGTTATGGCGAAGAGAAACCCGTGGTAGCTGACGGAGCGCTGCATGACAAGTACAAGTTTATACCCGCCGACCAGGAACTAACAGAAGAATTCATCAGCAGCCTAAGCAGCGAACAGCAGGAGATATGCAATCAAATCAACCGTCGCACCGAGTTCAAGGTGCTACGGACAACGTATAAGTTGTACTAATATATCAGCCAAGATTGGCTGATTCACCCTATACTACAATGATACAATACTTAGAACTTTGCCAACGTGTGCTCGACGAGGGCGTACAAAAGACCGACCGCACCGGTACGGGCACGATCAGCGTGTTCGGCCACCAGATGCGCTTCAAGATGGCGGACGGCTTTCCGCTGCTGACCACAAAGAAACTGCACCTGAAGTCAATCATCTACGAACTGCTATGGTTCCTGCAAGGCGATACAAATGTACGTTACCTGCAAGAACATGGTGTGCGCATATGGAACGAATGGGCGGACGAGAACGGCGATCTGGGGCCGGTGTACGGTCATCAGTGGCGTTCGTGGCCCGACTACAAAGGCGGCACGATTGATCAGATCAGTCAGGTGGTGGAGATGATCAAAAAGACTCCCGACTCACGCCGGCTGCTCGTGAGCGCATGGAACGTAGCCGAGGTGAACTCGATGGCTCTGCCGCCATGCCATACGCTGTTTCAGTTCTATGTAGCGGACGGCAAACTCAGCCTGCAACTCTACCAGCGCAGCGCGGACATCTTCCTGGGCGTGCCGTTTAATATCGCCTCCTACGCCCTGCTGTTGCAAATGATGGCGCAGGTCACCGGGCTGGAGTGCGGAGACTTTGTGCACACCTTCGGCGATGCACATATCTACCTCAACCACCTGGATCAAGTCAAACTCCAACTGACGCGCGAACCGCGACCGCTGCCAAAGATGCTGATTAATCCCGACGTGAAGTCGATATTTGACTTCCACTACGAGGACTTTACGCTGACCGGCTATGATCCGCATCCGCATATAGCGGGAGTAGTAGCGGTGTAATAGACCGCATCCATGATTGGCTGCTCAAAGAAAAAAGACCGCTGACGCTAAAAGATAAAAGAAAAAAGACAATTATGATATCGATTATTGTAGCCATTGCAGAGAATTACGCCATTGGCAAGCAGGGCGGATTGTTGTGCCACTTGCCTGCAGACTTGCAACACTTCAAGCAGATTACCCAAGGTCACACGGTGATCATGGGCGAGCGTACGTACTTGTCGCTGCCCAAGCACCCGCTACCTAACCGCAAGAACATTGTGATAAGTGACAATCCGGCATTCGATGATCCGCAAGCCATCGTTGTGCGCTCCATACCCGAAGCGCTCAAGCACGTGGATGCCGATGAAGAAGCATTCATCATCGGCGGAGGAATGGTATATCGACAGTTTATGACGATTGCCGACAAGTTGTACATCACACATATCCACCACACATGGCAGGATGCCGATACGTTCTTCCCCGTGATTGAACCTGCTGTATGGCAACAGATCGCTGCTGAGCGCCACGAGGCAGACGAGAACAATCCATACCCCTACACCTACGCTGAGTATGTGAGGAGATACAAGGCATTATAGGCTTTGAGTGCAATAGCACGTTCTTTCAGTGAGTGCAGCGAACGGTCTTTCGACTGTCAACAGATTTTGGCACGGTTATTGCAACGGTTAGAGAAAACACTACAATTTCTGAATTATGAAAAAATTGAGTATAGCATGTATAGCGATGCTGAGTAGCATCTGCCTTTGGGCTGCGCCTTACACAGCCAAGATTGAGCACGTAACCGTGTTCACCAACGGTGCAGAGATTCAGCACCGCGTATCTCTTCCGTTGCAGGCTGGCGACAACACAGTGGTGATTGAGAACATTTCACCGAACATCAACGAGCAGTCGTTGCAAATAGCCTTGGGCGGTGGAGTGATCGTGCAGAACTATGCTTTCTCAACCGACTACCTGAGTGCTGACAAACGCAAGATGAACACCGCCGCACTGGAGGATAGCCTGAAACTGGCACAAGACGCTCTGGCAGATGCCGAGAGACGCATCAGCACGCTCACGCAGATGCAAACGCTGCTGCAAGCCGGCGTCAATAGCAGTATGACGGCTAATACGGGTGTCACCACTACCACGATTGACAAGAACCTGCAGTATTTCCGCACCAACGCGCTCGAACTCGCCAAGCAACTGGACGCCACCAAGGCGGAGAAAGCGAACCTCGACAAACGCATCAAAGCCCTGCAACAGCAGATCAAAGAGACAGGCGGACTGAAGATTGGCAAATCGGGCATTGTTACCCTGCAGGTGAACTCACCCAAGAAGCAGACGATCAACGCCGGGGTGACATACTTCACCTATACGGCACACTGGTTCGCAACCTACGACCTGAACATCACCGATCTGCACTCGCCTGTCGGGCTAGTAATGAAAGCCCACGTGACACAGACAACAGGATTGGATTGGAAGCAGGTCAATCTGACTCTATCCACCGGTTCGCCCGCACGCAGCAATGCTGCACCGGAACTAAGCACATGGTGGCTGCAGCAGCAACATAACGTGTACCGCAGCGCCAAAACAATGGCATTGGGCACTGCTAACTTCGCCGTGATGGATATGGCAGAAAAAGAGGTGGCATACGAAGCACCGGCTGCATCCATTCAGAACTACGTAGCCCAGAGCGAGCAGGCACTGAGCATTGAGTATGCAATCAGTCTGCCATACACCATTGACGGCAATGGCAAAGAGCAGATCATAGCCCTGCAGGAGCGACAACTGAAAGACGTAACGTACAACTACTACGCCGCACCCGCTCTGGACGAGCAGGCGTATCTGGTAGCATACATCAACGGATGGCAAGAGCAGCAACTGCCCGACGGACGAGCCAACCTCACCTATGCCGGCACATACTTCGGCGAAACGATGCTTGCATCCAACAGCAGCGAGGCACGTGTAAGGCTTACACTGGGTGACGACAAACAGATCAAGATCAAACGCGAGAAAACAGCCCACAACAGCAAGACAAGCGGCAACACCAAGCAAGTGTCGTACACCTATACCACAACCATGCGTAATGACAAAAAAGAGGCTGTGAAACTGACCGTGACCGACCAGTATCCCGTCAGTTCGGCTAAAGAGATACAGGTAAGCGTAGGTGACAAAATCACGCCGCCCACAACCGAGAACAAACAATCCGGCATACTCACCTACGAACTCAACCTCGCACCGGGCGAGACGCGTACTATCGAGTTGAGTTACACCGTGAAGTACCCGAAAGAGTGGAGAATAAACTTATAATACCGTAAGCCAAACTTGGCTGACAACACATCACACCACTCAGCTATGAAAAGAACCATTTTGTACATACTACTGCTCGGCAGCACGCTGTTGTACGCCCAAGAGGCAACGCAGCAGACCGGCAGTATTCAGGGCACCGTGGTGGACAGGCAGTCCGGACAGATCCTCGAGATGGTAGCCGTGCAACTGTTCACCTACTCAGGCAACGACTCAACGATGGTCAGCGGTGCACAGACGGACATGGAAGGCTACTTCTACTTCATGAAAGTCAAACCCGGCAAGTACAAGATCGTTCTTTCATCGTTGGGCTACAACACACGGATCGTTCCTGTCGAGCTGACTGCTGACAACATGTTCCGCGAGATGGGTAAGATCAGCCTCACCGAAAACGTACAGGCGTTGGCGGAGATTGACGTGAAAGGGCACGCTGCGGAAATGACTGTCAAGGGCGATACCATCGAGTACAACACCAACGCATATAGGATGGAGGAAACAGCGGTGGTGGAAGATCTGCTCAAAAAGATGTCAGGCGTAACGGTGGACAAAGAGGGCAACGTGACCGTCAACGGCGAGACAATCAAAGCCGTGCGCGTGGATGGCAAGAAGTTCTTCGGCGATGATGTGCAGACTGCCACCAAGAATATACCTGCCGACATGATCGAGAAGATCCAGGTGCTGGACGAGAAGAGCGAGACGGCAAAGCTGACAGGATTCGAGGATGAAGAAAGCTCGCGCGTGATTAACCTCACTCTCAAGAAAGACCGCAAGCAGGGGCTGTTCGGCAACTTTAATGGCGGCTTGGGTGCCGACCTCGTAACGGATGATGGCAAGTGGTTCAACTACAGCAACCCGACTTTCGGGGCTACGGCTGCCGACAGAACGAAGCACTTCTTTCAGAACGATTTCCGCTACTCCGCAGGGTTGTTTATGAACATCCTGTCGGAGAACAGCCAAAGCACGATCCTCGGCAATGCCAACAACACCAACGAGATCCGTATGGGACGCGGGCGAGGGGGATGGGGCGCCAACAACCAGGGCATAACCTGGGCGGAAAATATCGGCGTGAATACGAACATCGACTTCAGCAGCAACGTGCCGGGACTATTGTTCGGCGGCGACGGACAGTTGGCGCACTCGTCCAACAACACACAAGCCCTGTCGAAGAAAGATACCTACTCCAAGGGAAGCAACTACCTGCAGAACGAAACATCTGGATCGCTCGCCAACACATGGGACGCCAACCTGCGACTCGAACTCGAGTACACTATCGATACCGCTAACAAGGTCCTAATACAGCCGCAACTGAGTTACACCAACACCTGGCAGGACGCAGCTAACAGTTATGTGAACGGGCAATACACCGAAGGTTCGGACACCACGATCATCAGCAACGGTAGCCAGACCAAGAACAGCAACAGTCAGGACATCAGCGGCAAGATACAGGTGATCTACACCCACTCGTTTGCCAAACCCGGACGCAAACTGACTCTCACAGGCAATGCCGGCGTAACGAACACCAAGGGGCACACCGATACCTACGCATACGACAATCTGGGCGACAGCATTCTGGTGAACCAGTACACCAACAGCGGCAATACATCGGTAGGCTATAGCCTCCGCGCCTCGTTTATCGAACCGCTATACAAAAGAGAACACCTGCTTGAGATAGCTGCATTGTTGAGCGGCAACAACCGCACCTCTAACAAGAGCCAGTACGACATTGGCGCAACGGATACAACATACAACAACGACTACAGCAACCACCTGCTCAACGACTTTTACACCGAGCAGGCTGAACTGAACTACCAGTGGAAGCACGAGAAGTTCAACCTCACCGCCGGCGTCAAAGGACTGTTTTCGCAGACGCGCTCGCGTACCTACTACGGCGCACCGGGCGAGTACGTACTGCAGCGAGACACACTGCTGAACGTGTTCAACATTTCGCCGAACGTGAACTTCCGATACAAGTTCGGCAAGAAGGAGTTTGCACGCATACGCTACAACGGCACAACGCAGCAACCTACGATTAGCCAACTTGAGCCCGTGCGGAATAACTCCGACGCAATGAACGAAACGGTCGGAAACCTCAGTCTGAACCCTGCGTTCCGGCATAGCCTGCACCTGATGTACTCGAAGTTCGACCAGGAGCAGTTCTGGAGCCTAATGACCGGCTTGCACGGCAATATGACCAAGGACGCACTCGTCGGAAACACGATATACGACGAAACAGGTAAATGCTATCAGCAGACAGTCAACGCTACCGACGTGCCCTACGACGTGAGTGCAGACCTGATGTTCAACACGCCGTTTGCCAACAAAATGATGCAGTTCAACACGCGAACGAGCATCAGTTATAACAGCCGCGTCAGTTACGTGTCGCGCGAGCACACCGCAGCTGAAATCGCAGCAATGATTGCTGCCGACAATCTCGCATTAGGCGACAAGTCGCTGACAGGCAACCTGCAGGTCAGCGAGAATCTCACACTCCGCCTCACCCACGACATTGTGGACATTGGCGTTGTGGGGGCGTTCAACTACAGCCGAACGCAGAACAACCTGAGTGATGCCACCCAAAGCAACGTGTTCAATTGGTCGGTTACGGGCGACATAAGCTTCAACCTGCCCAAGTCGTGGAAGATTGGCGCAGACTGCGGCTATACGGCACGTTACGGCTACGGATTTGCCGACCCCAACGAGGTGGTGCTCAACGCCAATATTTCCAAGAGCTGGTCGAATGCCACACTCACAATCAAGGGCTACGACCTGCTCAACCAGAGAAAGAGCATAGTACAGGTGATTGGCGAGAACTACGTGCAGTACAAGGAGTACAACTCGCTGCAGACCTATGTCATGCTCACGTTTACCTACAAACTGAATAGGATGGGAGGACTGAAAGCCAAAGGTTTTGCAGGGCATATGCAAGAGATGATGGAAACTGGTAAGACGCCCGGCAAGGGAGGTACGCCGCCTATGGGACCACCGCCGGATAGATAATTGAAATAAAAAACGTTCCGTTCCATCGGGGGATTATCGAGGGAATATCGAACCTTTATCGAGGGAATATCGGGAGTGATAAGTAATGCAAAATGCGAAACTATAAAATACTATAATGCTGAATCTACTGTATATAACTTGGGACGTTGATCCTATCCTCCTTCACTTCGGTGACGGAGGAATTCGCTGGTACGGATTGCTGTGGGCTATAGGATTATACCTGTGCTACCTGGTTCAGGTGCGCTTGTACAAACATGAGCACTGCCCGGAAGACTGGCCAGACAAGATCTTCCTTTGGATGGCACTGGGCGTGATTATCGGTGCACGTATAGGGCACTGCTGGTTCTACGAGTGGCATGATGTTACCCTACCCTGGATGGCTAACTACTGCCGCGCAATGAACATCAGCACCGAGCCTATCCAACTCTTTGCATGGACGTTCAACTACCGTAACCCGTATATCGAGCACCCGTTCCTGCTGCTAAAGATATGGGAGGGCGGCCTATCATCGCATGGCGGTGCTATAGGCCTATTCATCGCAGCATGGCTGCTGAACAAGAAACATTTCAGCAAAGAGCCCAAGTTCCATACATCGATGATATGGATCCTCGACCGCCTGTGCATCGGCGTAGGTATAACAGCTACACTTATTCGCCTGGGCAACCTGATGAACTCCGAGATCTACGGCGGACCGACAGACCTGCCTTGGGGATTCATCTTCGTACGTGACGGACAGACAGTACCCTGCCACCCCACACAAATCTACGAGATGCTATATTGCATAGTTGCGCTGATTACAACATCGCTGATGTACAGATACGGCAAAGCGTATCGCCGTGAAGGACTGCTACTTGGCACGTTCCTGCTCATAGTGTTCGTAACGCGATTCATGCTGGAGTTCATCAAGAACGATCAGGAACTGTTTGAAGCCGGTCACCTGCTGAACATGGGACAGATTCTGAGTATACCGTTCATCATCCTGGCAGCATGGCTAGTGATACGAGCCTACCGCAGACCGATGAATCCGGATACTGCGGAAGAAACCGTTCCGCTGAAAGAAGAAAAACCGCTGTGCACAAAGACAAAGGCCTGATATGTTCCGATGTATCATATATCTACTGTTGCTAAGTTGCTGTCCGGTACTGTTGCAGGCTGCTGATACGGTGGTTGTTGTGCATCAGTATGCCGACACGCTCAAGTTACAGGATGCCACGCAAACGGTACAGCTCAACGACGATGACATGTTGCTTGCGCTGATTGCTGAGCAAAGCCGGTTGATAGCCGACTCGCTGGCAGCACTCGACAGCACGCAACTCAACAGCGAGGAGTCAAGACAACGGCTGCTGGCTATGCAGGAACGGTTACATCGCGACTCGATTGTGCTGGATTCGATTCGCATCGATTCCATCAGGCTGGAGACACAACGACTGGTTCAACAAATCGGCACACAACATGTTGAGATTCAGGATATCCGCATCGAGAAGCATATTGTGCAGGACGAAGAAGAGGACAAGGCAGATATACGCCGCGCCATACGGCAGCAATATTCGCCTTGGTATCGTGAAGCGCGTACACTGGTACAGTTCACACAGAACTACATATCCCCCAACTGGTACAAAGGCGGTCATTCGAGTCTGGCTATGCTGGCAATACTGCGCGGCAATATCAAGTACAAGAAGGATAACTTTGTTTGGGAGAGCACCGGAGAATGGCGTATGGGTCTGTCCACCACCGGCAAAACTGACTCCATACACAAGGTAAACGTAACCGACGACCTGCTGAAGATTTACACCAAAGCCGGCTATCAGGTATATAGCAAACTGTATTTATCTGGTGCCGTTGACCTGCAAACGACGCTGCTCCCCTCGTGGAAAACTAATAGCCAGCAACTCAAGTCTGGTCTGATGACACCTATCCGGTTTAACTTGACTGCAGGTATGGATTACAAACCTGTAGATTGGGTGACCATCAACTTCTCGCCGGCTACATTCAAACTGGTACATGCAGCCATCAGCGATTCGTCACGCGTGCTGGTGACAGAATTCGGTATCGACAAAGGCAAAACGACACTGGCTGAGTTCGGTAGTTCGCTGCGCGTGGAGATGAAGTACAAACCCCTGCGAGAGATTGAGTTGTACTCCCTACTCTATTTCTACACCAACTACCGTCAGATAGAGTTTGACTGGCAGATTGAGTGCGACTTTATCATCAACAGGTTTCTATCCACTCACCTGACGCTGCATCCGCGCTTTGACTCGACCGTCAAATCCACCGAACCGCAACACATGCAGTTCAAGGAGTTACTGTCCATAGGATTCAACCACTACTTCAGATAGAACGCTGCGCTGACAGAAGATATACTTATGACCAAATATCTGACATACTTGCTGCTTGCGCTCTGCTTCGCTACAGAGGCATTGGCTACGGAGTATATCGGCCGCGTGGTGGATGAAAAAGGTGCGCCGGTCGGTTACGCCACCGTTTACATGGCCGATGACCCGGTTATCGGTACAGCCACGGCCAACAACGGTCTTTTTCATCTGCAGACTGACATGCCCATCTTCAGCGAACTGATTGTTTCGTTCATCGGCTATGAGAAGCAGACATTGCTGCTAAGTGAACTGCACTCCGACACAACTACGATTGTGCTCAAGGAGCAACCTATCCATCTGGAAGAAGTGGTGATAGCTGCCAAACCGCAGAAGCAGAAGAACAAACGCAAGCGGATGCAGGAATTGCTGGCCGCCGTCTATCGACAGATGCAAACAGACTTTCCATTAAGCGCCACAGGCTATCATATAGTAAGCGATGTACGCATGGATGCCGAGGACGAACCATGGGGCATGGAGCAGATGATTGCGCGTGCAGTTGTACTGCCGCAACAGGGTCACATCGTCAAAGATCCGCGCAACGGCAAACGCAGTGTTATTCCTTCTGATTCGCTGCAATTCGGTGGCGAATGCTGCAAACGATATTTCGACGCATCTATTCGCAACCTCGCAGACACCATCCTAGCAGGTAACGACCTGGAGGCTATTCATCCGCAAATGCGAAAAGCGGCCAATGCTATTGACTCGGGAGTGGTGGTACACAAGGCTCTGTGGAGCATGGGAAATATCGTGTTTGACTTTGCCAACACGATGCAAGACGTCAACCGTTGGCAGGTAAGCAACGAAAGCGAAGGAGAAACGGTGCTTACCTACACTGAGAAACAAAACATGCTGGGAATTTTCGTCTATCAGATGAAGCGGCATTATATACTCCGATCAGATGACTTGCGCGTGCTGCGTTTCGCGGAGCGGGCACACGTTGAACTGAATATTCCGTTCGGTTACAAAGTCAAAGCCCATGAGATGCAGATGCTCAACTTGCTGAACATGGGCGACAAGCAGATTGAGCAGTACCGCATACGCAAGATGCATGCCGATATCAGCTTGAACACCTTGTATCAGGAACGCAACGGACAGCTGTACACACTGGAAAAAAACATGAAATCCAATGCCACCATCATCGGCAAACGCAAGGAACGCAAGCCTACCGGCAGAGGTATGGTGGAAGCGAAGGATACTATACCTCTGAACATCCGCGCCACACAACGTGTGACTACCCTGCAGACCAAGGATGTTCAACCTTTGACAACCAAGCAGATGCGCAGACGCGTGCCGCGAACCATCGTGCCGATATACAACTGATGGATGCAACCACAAACATCGTAACCCCTAAAAACATAGATTACTATGGACACAAAAGACCTGTACAAAGCAGCCGACAATCGTTATGACAACCAGCATATGTACACTTTCTGCGGGCATAGCGGAGTAATTTTACCGAAACTGAGCCTTGGCTTCTGGCACAATTTCGGCAGCATTGATCCCTACGAGCGCAGCCGCGCTATCACGCATTACGCTTTCGACCACGGCATCACGCATTTCGACCTGGCGAACAATTACGGTCCTGTTTACGGTAGTGCCGAGGAAACGATGGGCAGACTCATGGACGACAGTTTCCGTCCGTATCGCGACGAGTTGTTCATCTCCACCAAAGCCGGTTACGACATGTGGCCCGGTCCTTACGGCAACGGCGGTTCGCGCAAGTACCTGATGTCCAGTTTGGATCAAAGTCTACGCCGAATGCATCTGGATTATGTCGATTTGTTCTATAGCCATCGTTATGACCCGAACACGCCTATCGAGGAGACATTGCAGGCACTCGTAGATATCGTGCGCGCGGGCAAAGCATTATATGTAGGTATATCCAACTGGCCGCTGGAAGAACTACGCAAGGGTTACGACTATCTGGCTGCACGCGATGTGCCACTACTCATCTATCAGGGCAAACTCAACCGCCTGTGGACCGAACATATCGACAACGGACTACTCGCATTCTGCAAGGAGAAAGGCATAGGTTATATTGCTTTCTCGCCGCTCGCGCAAGGTCTGCTAACCGACCGATATATCAATGGTATACCTGCCGACTCGCGTATGGCAAAAGGCAAATTCCTCCGCGCCGAGCAACTGACTGACGAAGTTCGCGCCAAGGTAGCAGCCGTGAGGATTGAAGCAGCAGAGCGGAAGATCAGTACCGCGCAACGCGCCTTGGGATGGATTATGGAGCAACCGGGAGTAACATCGGTTTTGGTTGGTGCCAGCAGCATCGAGCAGTTGCAAGACAATCTGGCGGTAGTCCAATAATCCGCTATCCGATGTGCTCATTCAGCACATCGGCATTTCCGCCACTAACAACGCTGCAACCTGTGATATTACACGGGTTGCAGCGGAGTTTTATTAGGCTATTAATACGTGATTAACACGTGATTCGCTTTTCTATGGGGCTATCACCTCAATTTAGGAAGGTAATCCAGCAGGGCTCGCATGTCGGGCAGGAAAGCATCCGGTTTCCACGGCGCAAAGTCTTCGTAGCCAAGCGGACCGGTATTCACAATTACTGTATACAATCCCGCAGCTCGCGCAGCCTGCAAGCCCAACGGAGCATTCTCGATAACGCAGCACTCCTCTTTTGGAAGACCGCTACTTTCCCATGCCATCAGATACGGCTCGGGACGCGGTTTGCCATGCGGACATTCTAACGCCGTAATCATCCGTTCGCGGACAAAGATGCCAGGGAATGCATGGTTCAACTGGTCAAGCAGCGTCAACTGCGCGCTACCTGTGACAAGCCAAATCTGCGTGTCAGGCATTGACCGTATTGCTTGCAAAACCTCGTATGCACCGGGCATAGGATGTGCTCCACCCAGTTCTACGAATTTCTCACCTTTCTCGTGGTAGAATGCTTCTACCTCTTCCAGCGAAACTTGACGGTCAGGCATCTGCTGTTTGTAAGCATTCAGGATAACATCGCGGCTGGTGCAACCCTCCTGACGATAGCAATCCTCCTTGGTGAAATGCAATCCGTGACGCGCCATAACAATCTCCCACGCCCGAGCATGATTGGGCAAGGAGTCGAATAGCACGCCGTCCATATCAAAGAAAAATCCCTTTTTCATTTTCTCATTTTCTCATTTACCAAAATGAACAATGGTAAATGAACAAATAGTAAATATTTTAGTAACCATAATAACCGAACCGAAAGCGGAAATTAGCCAATAAGAAACTGAAATTACTGGTGTTGCTCGCGGAGTAGGTCATTGACTGTCTTAACGGGGTTGAAAGTCGAAACAGGCACCTCAACAAAGATTGTGTTCCACTTCGACATAGCGCCGTTCCAGAGTCCGGGAAGTTCCAGAGCCTGCAATTCGCGGCCGTCCTTCGACTTCTGCGAGATGAAGCCGGTCTTGGGGTCAACGAACTTTAAGAGGTCAAACGGCTTGCCCTCATAATCCTTGATTGCACAAACCAAATCAACCGGGTTGAAGTATTTCGACTTGGCCATCAGTTCCTTGTCAGGAATCTGTACCGACTCCAGAATCTGGTTGCTGATTGAGCCGTCAGCCTCGCGTACGCGGAACGGTCCGCCGCCGGGTTCGCCGGTGTTACGCACTACGCCGCACACGCGGATAGGACGGTTCAGGCGTTCACGTTCCTCATTGCTCAAACCAGGCTTGCGCAACTCGTCGAACACGCGTTTCTGCTCAGTTACCAGTACACCTGCCAGCAATTGCTTGAACTCAACGGTTGACCCTTTCAGGCGGTCAGGAACAACATTGTCGATGTTCTTGATGAAAACGATATCGGCATCTTGCTCGTTCAGGTTCTCGATGAGTGCACCGTGACCGCCCGGACGGAATAGCAATTTGCCGTCAGCCGTGCGGAACGGGGTGCCGTCAGGATTGGCAGCCAACGTATCCGTTGAAGGTTTCTGCTCGGAGAAGGATATATTGAAACGTACGCCATACTTCGCCTCCAGTTTCTGCAGATTGTCGGCTATATGCTTGCGGAACAATGGAAGATGGTCGTGCGAAACGGTGAAATGGATGTTCACCTCACCATTGGAGGCTGCATACATCGCACCTTCCACCATATGTTCCAATGCCGGCGTGCGCGCGCCGTCACGATACGAATGGAACAGCAGCAAACCCTTGGGCAGATTGCCGTAGTTCATGTCTTTCAACAGGAACCGTACAGCCTCCTGACCATCCTTGCCGGCAAGTTGTTTGCCAAAAGCGAACTTCGATATATTGTCCAGGAACTCGCGGATAAACGGGGTCTCCACCCCATTGTCGAGGTACTCAAACAAATTCTTGAACATACGGGAAGCCGCACCCGAAGCCGGAACGAACTTCAGCACTTTGTGCCCCTCTGCCAGATACTGCTGCCAGGCTGCGATATACTCTTTACGTTCGGCAACCGACGGGCTGATAACACCTTTGTGCAAGGCAGCCGGCTCAATGATATCCAACACGGGAAAGCCCGTCTGGAAACACTTCAACTGCTCTTCCGCTTTCTGTACGGAGATTCCGCGAGCACTCAGTTGCTCGAGGTCTTGTTGCGTAAAGTTCATGTGTACTATAATTTAATAGGTTAATTTTTCGTAATGTTGCGATGTCGCCATCTCGAGATTATGCGAGGGTTTTGGCGAGGAGTTCAGCTATGGCAGGCTTGTCTGCCTCTTTCATACATCCACGCAAGGTTACAACAGGCTCAACAACCTCCACGTTAGCCATCTGCTCAAGCATGCCACGCATCACCTTGGCTGCATCCGGAGCCCATGAGCCGTTCTCCACAAGTGCCACACGACGGTTCTTGTAGCCCTTGAGTTGCAGTTTGTGCAGGAACGTATGCATCGGCGGGAACAGGTCGGCATCATAGGTGCAGGCACACAGAATCATCTTGCCGTAGCGGAATGCATCCTCAACAGCCTCAGCCATATCATCGCGCGTAAGGTCGGTAAAGGCAACTTTTAGTCCCTGCTTTCGCAGTTCGTCGGCTATATATTCTGCAGCCAGCAAGGTATTGCCGTGAATCGAAGCCGATACGACAAACACGCCTTCGGTCTCTACGCCATACGCACTCCAGATAGTATACAGGCGCAACGCCTCAGCCATCTTTTCGCCTTCCAGCACCGGTCCGTGTAACGGAGCAATACTGTTGATGGCCAACGGAGCAACCTTCTTGAGCACTGCTTGTACCTGCACGCCATACTTGCCAACTATATTGAAGTAGTAGCGCCTTGCTTCGCACGCCCAGTCGTCGGCATCGGCATCGTACACGCCGAACTTGCCGAACGCATCAGCGGAGAACAGCACTTTTTCCTCCTGGCAATAACTCATCAACACCTCGGGCCAATGCACCATAGGCGCTGCAATGAACTGCAATGTCAACCCGCCCAAATCAAGTATGTCACCTTCTTTGACAATACGGATATTGCCATGCTCCACGCCAAACTGGCGGAGCATATTCTCGGCAATCTTCGAACATACGATTTGTACGCCGGGATAAGCCTGCACGAATCGCTTGACCGAGCCCGAGTGGTCAGGCTCCATATGATGAACAACCAGATAATCCGGCGTGCGGCCCATGAGTGATTTCTCAATCTTGTTCAGCCACTCGTCAGTACAACGCTTGTCAATGGTATCCAGTATTGCCACTTTGTTGGCACAAAGCAGGTAGGAGTTATAACACATACCGTCCGGCAAGGAATATTGGCCTTCGAACAGGTCTAACGTGGCATCATTACAGCCGATATAGGAAATAGATTTCATAGAATTTTACGATATTTTGCACAAAGATACAAAAAAATATGCAAAAAAGCAAACATTATCGCCAAAAAATTTGCACAATTGAAAAATATTACGTATTTTTGCAGAAAATTACTATTCACCCCCTACAGAACGTCGTTCTGTACAAAAAAATGCAAGAATTATGAAATACGTATGTGAAGTTTGCGGTTGGGAGTATGATCCCGCAGTAGGTGCTCCCGAGGCTGGAATCCCGGCTGGTACACCATGGGAAGAAGTTCCGGAGGATTTTGTTTGTCCGTTATGTGGCGTAGGTAAGGACTCGTTTGCTCCGGCAGAATAAACAGGCCTTCCAAAATCACAGAAAAAACAAGGCGGTACGTTGATTGGACGTACCGCCTTGTTTTAGTTAGCAATGATACTAATTAGTCTTAGCGAACGATCTGTCCCATAACGGTATAAACAATGCCGTTAGCACGGATATAGAGTTGTCCGTCGCGGATGAACTTGACAGCCTCTGTACCGTTAACCAGGTCAACTACACCTGTGGTAGTATTAGCCTCGATGTAGATGTAACCGCCAAATGCAGCCCAATCCTCGTTGTAGGTCTCACGGAAGTAAACCGACTTGGCGCCTGCATGAACAGCATCCACCTTGTACTGGTTATCCATTCCGTCGGGATACCATGCTTTGATTGCATCGTTTTCAACCTTTACAACCTTCAGTTCATCGTTCTCTGCCAGAGTTACGTTCAGCACATACTCGGTGTTGTTGTCAGGGCTAGCAGTAAAGAGCAACTCAGCCGAAAGTGCAGCCAGATCCCAGCCCTTCTGACCTATCAGATAGAAGCCATTTGCCATCGTAGGTTGAGCAGGAACATAGAACGGACCGGTGATGCAGAGTTTGCCGTCAACCACTTTGATCTTAACGTCTCCGGCTTCTTTCAGTGTAAAGATGATATTGTCACCATCGTTACCGGATATACCTGCTGAAGAGCACTCCGCATTTACCTTGGAGTAACCCATAGCATTTTCCCAACCGGTCTTCTGCGGCAAAACCTTCAGTTCTGTCATACCTGCAGCAAACTGATAAACGATGCTGTCACCGGCCATCGGCTCACAAGTTTCCAACTTCCATTCGTTGAACGAGCCTACCATGTAATAGTTGACTACCGGTTGCGGGTCGGGAACGACAAATGCGCCTGTGATGCAGAGCTTGCCGTCAACCACTTTGATCTTAACCTCTCCGGCTTCTTTCAGTGTAAAGATGATATTGTCACCATCGTTACCGGATATACCTGCTGAAGAGCACTCCGCATTTACCTTGGAGTAACCCATAGCATTTTCCCAACCGGTCTTCTGCGGCAAAACCTTCAGTTCTGTCATACCTGCAGCAAACTGATAAACGATGCTGTCACCGGCCATCGGCTCACAAGTTTCCAACTTCCATTCGTTGAACGAGCCTATCATGTAATAGTTGATTACAGGGAGCGGATTCTCGGGAGCAGGCGGGAAAGTAACGGAGAGTTTCTTGGTCTCAAATGTATAAACGAAGGTGTAATCGCCATCGGCGTCAGCCGTAAGAATAGCATCGCCGGTATTGGCTGTAAACGGGATGTCTGTGCAATTCTCACGTGTAACCTTTGTACCCTCCTCGCCGTACCATGCTCCACCGACTGTCAGTTTGAAAGCATACGAGTCAGCCGTGATATTACGGGTGAGCGTAGCGGTCTTCTTATCGTCAGAAGGGGTGAACTTGTAGCCTGCGCCCCAGCCGTCGAACGAGCCATTCAGTACTACATCGGGAGCAGGAAGAACATCGCCCGGTTGAGCATCAGCGGCAACCCATTCGCCGAGTGAATGAACATACATCTTGCCGTTGTATGCACTCTCGCTAAACCACGAACCATTGAACACCTCTGCCTGGGATTTCCATGTACTGCCGTCATAAAGCTGGAACTGCAACGCGCACAAACCATTCCAGTAATCGGTAAACTCTGCCTTGTAGATAGCGTCCTCGCCGTACTTTTTGTCAGTCTTGACCATGTCATACAGCTTCCAGTCATCACCTCCGTTGCAACCCATATGCACGTACAACTTGACACTATACGTGCCGATAACATCAGCACCGGCAGTGTAATACACAGTCGTAGCTGTGCCTTCTGCAAACATTCCTATACTGGTGATTGCAGCCATTAATAGAGATAGAATTTTTCTCATGATGTTGTAGATTTAATTTTAAGGGATGTTCTATAAATTAACATGTTAATAACTAGATATTTATTTTGATA
>SAMEA3663077__coassemble_337_pt1 | contig 18589 bp, 18 predicted proteins | sample SAMEA3663077__metabat2_high_PE_010 | metagenome-assembled genome bin SAMEA3663077 (sample SAMEA3663077) | pig gut metagenome | biome: pig gut; feature: pig-associated habitat; material: faeces | place: France | collected 2012
AGATTTGTCAAATTACAGGCAAGAAAGCCATGGGTGGATGCAATGTGTCTCACTCGAAGCGCCACACAAAGCGCACTTTCGATGTGAACCTCTTCCACAGAAAGTTCTACTGGGTAGAACAGGATTGCTGGATTCAGCTGAACGTGAGTGCAGCTGGTCTGCGTACTATTAACAAAATCGGTTTGGATGCTGCGCTTAAGCAAGCAGCAGAAAAGGGTTACCTTTACGAGTAAATTAGGAGGATTACAGTTATGGCAAAGAAAAGCAAAGAAGCCCGCGTGCAAGTTATTCTTGAGTGCACAGAGCAGAAAAACAGCGGTGTGCCAGGCATGAGCCGTTACATCACAACCAAGAACCGTAAGAATACTCCTGACCGCCTCGAGCTAAAGAAGTATAACCCGTATCTGAAACGTTACACCATCCACAAGGAGATTAAGTAATCCGTGTTGATGCTAAATTAGAGGAGATTAAACAATGGCAAAGAAAGCGGTTGCAACACTTCACACCGGCAACGCCGGACGTAACCACACGAAGTGCATCAAGATGGTTAAAAGCCCCAAAACAGGTGCTTACATCTTCCAGGAGGAAATCGTAGAGAACGAGAAAGTACAAGAGTTCTTCAAGTAATTCTGTTCATCTATAACGTAATGTTCGCACATGCGTACATGACAAATCAACCCCGCTCATTAGAGTGGGGTTGATTTGTCTTTTGTCAGATTGAGTCGAGGGTTTACCGAGGGAATGTCGAACCTTTACCGAGGGAATGTCGAACCATTACCGAGAGTAATCTGAGTTTTACCATCGTTATGTCAACCTTTCGTAGAGGATAAGTCAACAGGCAATGTTTCTCTTAATCCCGTTAGTTTCGGAACTTTAGTTCGCCTTCGCGAAGTTCGACAATCACAGGACGTGAGCGATCTACTCGACCGGAGATGATGGACTTGCTCAATTCGTTAAGCACAAGGCGTTGCAAAGCACGTTTGACCGGACGTGCGCCGAACTGCGGATCAAAACCTTCCTTTGCAATAAAATCTATTGCATCATCGGTTACGCGCAAATCGATGCCGTTTTCCATCAACATCTTGTGCACACTGCCAATCTGCAGTCTGACTATACTGCGAATCTGTTGTTCGTCAAGCGGACTGAACATGATAGTCTCGTCAATTCGGTTGAGGAACTCAGGCCGGATAGTTTGTCGCAGCAACTCCATCACTTCGCGACGGGTTGACTCGGGATCGATACCTTTCTCGGCATTCTCACGTATGAGCTGCGAGCCGAGGTTAGATGTGAGAATAATCAACGTGTTCTTGAAGTTAACCACGCGACCTTTGTTGTCTGTCAAACGTCCGTCATCCAAAACTTGCAGTAGGACATTGAACACATCCGGATGAGCTTTTTCTATTTCGTCGAACAGTACTACGCTATATGGCTTGCGACGAATTGCTTCTGTCAACTGACCGCCTTCGTCATAACCTACATATCCCGGAGGTGCACCAATCAGTCGGGTTGCTGAGAACTTCTCCTGGTATTCTGACATATCGATACGTGTCATCATATTCTCGTCGTCAAACAGATAGTCTGCCAATGCTTTGGCCAATTCGGTCTTTCCTACACCTGTTGTGCCGAGAAATATAAAACTGCCGATAGGCCTCTTCGGATCTTGCAAACCGGCGCGACTACGACGGATAGCATCACTCACGGCTTCAATAGCTTCATCCTGGCCGATTACGCGTTTGTGTAATTCTTCCTCCAGATGCAACAACTTGTCCCGTTCGCTCTGCATCATCTTCGTTACAGGGATACCTGTCCAGCGGGCTACAACCTCGGCTATATCATCTTCGTCAACTTCTTCTTTGATTAGTGCGTCGCCTTTATCCATTGTATGTAGAGCATCTTGTGCAGCACGGATATTGGCTTCGGCTTGCTTGATCTTGCCGTAACGTATCTCTGCCACTTTGCCGTAGTTGCCTTCGCGTTCGGCTACTTCAGCTTCGTGCTTCATCTGTTCGATAGATGCTTTCTCGTTCTGGATAGTGGCGATATAGCCTTTCTCTTTGTTCCAACGGGCATTGAGTTCGTCGGATTTCTTTTTGAGTTCTGCCAGTTGTGCTTTGATCTCGCCAAGTTTGGTTTCGTCATTCTCACGCTTGATAGCTTCGCGTTCTATCTCCAATTGTTTGATCTGTCGGTCAATAGCATCAAGTTCTTCGGGCTTGCTGTCAACTTCCAGACGTAACTTGGCTGCTGCTTCATCCACCAGGTCGATGGCTTTGTCAGGCAGAAAACGATCGGTTATATACCGTGCAGAAAGCGTTACTGCTGCGATGAGAGCGTCATCTTTGATTCGCACTTTGTGGTGCGTCTCATAGCGTTCTTTCAGTCCGCGAAGAATTGAGATGGTTGCAGCCTCATCCGGCTCGTCGATCATCACAATTTGGAAACGACGTTCAAGGGCTTTGTCTGTTTCAAAGTATTTCTGGTACTCGCTCAAGGTGGTTGCACCTATCGCGCGCAGATCGCCACGTGCCAATGCGGGTTTCAGAATGTTCGCAGCATCCATCGCCCCCGAAGTTTTACCTGCTCCTACCAGAGTATGAATCTCATCGATGAACAAAATAATTTCGCCGGCTGCGGCTGTTACTTCGTTTATCACGCCTTTCAGTCTTTCCTCAAACTCACCTTGGTACTTTGCACCTGCAATTAGTGCGCCCAAATCCAGGGAGTAGATTTTCTTGCGCTTAAGGTTCTCGGGTACATCGCCACGTATTATTCGATGTGCCAGTCCTTCGGCGATGGCTGTCTTACCAACGCCTGGCTCGCCTATTAGAATAGGGTTGTTCTTCGTCCGGCGACTGAGAATCTGCAGCACACGCCGAATCTCGTCATCTCGGCCGATAACTGGGTCGAGTTTGCCTTGTGAAGCACGTTCGCATAAATCGATGGCGTACTTTTTCAAGTTCTCGTTGGATGATTGATTGTTTTGATAATTGTTCATAGTATAGTTGTGTTAAATGTTATTCGATGTTTCACTATTAACTCTCCAAAGAACGTACCAAACCGCCCCGAACTGACAAAATGGCAGTCCGGGGCGGTAGGTTGTGCAGGTAGGCTTGTGCTTATTCTCGATAGAGCAAATATGGCTTGCGCTGTTCGCAGAAGGCTTTGACATCGTCTTGCCAGCGAGCGCGAATGGCATCATTGTTATATCCGTTTTCAATCATCTCGCGGACATATCTTTGCCCCATCAGTTTGTCGAAGAAGGCTGTAAAGAATTTGTCAGGAATGCTATCGCCGCTCATTACGCAACGGTAAGCGTCTATTACATAAGACAGATTAATCTGCTCTTCCCAAATCTGCTTGTGCGGCAGTTGACTGAGATCTACCCCATAGCATACTTCGCCTTCGCGAGGCGGATGCTTGGCGCCTGACATGGATACAGGCGTGAAATGGTAGGTGTACTTGCTTGCCATGCGGGGATGACCGTATTGCTGAAAAGGTTTGTCTGTACCACGTCCGAGGCTGACAATGGTCCCCTCGAACGGACAAAGTGATGGATATAGATATACTGCCTGCATATTTGGCAGATTAGGACTCGGTGCAACCGGGAGAGAATAGTGGGTATGATGGGTGTAACCAAGACAGGGAATAACATGTACGGTACAATTGTTGCCGGCACTATCCAGCCATTGCTCGCCTTGTGCCATACGTGCAAGTTCGCCTAATGTCAAGCCGTGAACTACCGGAATAGGTAGTAAGCCAACACCGCTCTTGAGTGACATGTCAAGTATCGGACCATCAACGTAATGACCGTTCGGATTGGGGCGGTCAAGTATTACAACCTGTTTGCCGTATGCACCGCACGCCTCGATAAGTCTGCACATGGTAATGTAATAGGTATAGTATCTTAATCCTACATCCTGAATGTCTATAACCAGAATGTCGAATTGTTGCATCGATGCCTCTGACGGACGGTTAGCACCATGCGAACTGTACAATGACAGGATAGGTACGCCGGTTTGCACATCTACATCGTTACGCACAAGTTCTCCTGCATCGGCCGTACCGCGAAAACCATGCTCTGGCGAGAATATTGCCGTTACATTCACATTTTGCTCCAGCAATCTGTCAAGTATATGTTTTATGCTACCATCTGATTGAATGATAACGCCGGTCTGATTGCTGAGTAGTGCTACACGTTTCCCTTTCAGTAGAGGACGGTATAGTTCGGGACGTTCATCTCCTAATACCGGCCTGCTGCATCGTGCGTGAACGTACCCGAGCGCGCATGCACACGCGCTTAAAACAATTAATAATACTATGCAGAAATGTTTTCTCATGGAAAATGTTGTTTAGTAATCCTGACTCATATATTATCTGCAGCCTTTGAAAGCATTCTTGCCCACTATGCAATCATCAGGCAAGGCGAGCTGCAACGACGGTAGCATCTCGCAATCGCGGAACGCTTCTTCGCCAACTTCTTTCAGTTTTGTTGGGAGGTCTACTTTGCGCAATTGTTTACATGATGCAAACGCTCTGGCGCCGATTCGTTCCAAGCCTTTTGGCAGAGTTATCTCTCGTATAGCACGGCATTCCTGAAATGCTTCGCGGTCAATGAATCGCAGCTTCTTTGGCAGTTCAATCTTTCTCAGACCATAGCAACCTGCGAATGCGCCGACACCGATACTTGTTACATCTGTAGGAATAACAAGTTTCTCGATATGCGGGCAATTGGCAAAGGCTCCGTCGTCAATCGTGTGAAGATCTTCGCCGAACGATACATCCTCCAAAGTAGAGCAACCGCTGAATGCTTCTTTGCCGATGGAGAACGTGCGGTCGGGAATGAGTATTCGTTCCAGTCGGGCGCAGCCCTTGAACGCGCCGTTATGGATAGCATACAAGTTCTCGGGTAATGTAACTTTGTAGATATGGTTGCAACCGATAAAACTCTCTTCTGCAACAGCTGTTACTTTCTCGGGAATTGCCACTTGTTGTAATGCTACGCATCCGGCGAAACATTGTTTGCCTATCTCTTCCAAGCCAGCCGGAAGATTGATCGCTTCAAGACGGATGCATCCGGCAAAGGCTCCTTCACCTATGCGCTTAAGTGCCTTTGGGAATGGAAATGCAGTAATCATCTTGCACCCGAAAAAGCAGGCTTTGCCTATTTCTGTTACTCCTTCCGGCAGGGTGAGCGATGGGATTGCGCCACACTCGTAGAATGCTCCTGCACAGATGCTGGTCACGCCTGAGGGTATGTTTACATCTTTCAGCAGAGGACAGCGATAGAAAGCAAAAGGCTCTATTTGTCGGAGAGAGGTGGGCATCTTGACGGAAACCAGGTTGCTGCACTCATAGAAGCATGCGGCTGGCAAAACTTCTACCAGGGGAGAGAGATCTACGGATTTTATAATTTGATTGCCGGCAAATGTTCCTTCGGCTATCAGGCGGTAAGGCGCCTTGTATGTCACTTTGGCAGGAACTTCTTTCGGATTGACGGCAACAAGGCAGGAGTCGATGATAAGCACGCCTTTTTTCCATTTCTTTTCGTTGAGATAGATTCCTGAGCCGGTAAATGCATCGCGACCAATAGAAGTTATATGTCTGCCGAAGATTACTTTCTGCAGATTCTTGCAATCGCGGAAGGTAAACACATCAATCCTGCTGACGCTCTTTGGCAGGACGACTGATGTGACGGTTTTGTTTCCCTGGAATGCTCCTCCGGCAATCACCCGAGTGCCTTCGGCAACGATAAACTTTGGCTTGCTGACAGTCTTGTCTACTGCTATCAGGCAACTGTCAATATACAAGGCTCCGTCACGCCAAAGTTCCTTGTTGGCATAAACTCCCGTACCTTCAATCGATGAGCGGTACAATTGTTTGATTGTGGGAGGCAGTACGATGGATGTGAGATTCTTACAGCCCTTAAATGCTTCTGCGCTTAGGGAGGTTACAGTATAGGATTTACCTTCTCCGTCTTTGATTTGTGCCGGAATGATTATATCGCCGGAGGTCTTGGCGTTCGTGGCTACTTCAGCTGTACGATGCTCTGTGTCCAAAGTGTAAACAAGATCATTTACAAATGCTGTCGGTTCAGCGGCACAGGCAAGTGATGCAACCATAATACATATAAGGAGCGTAAATATTTTTTGCATATGCGTTAGATTATACTAATCAAATATTGCCGAACCGATACGTACCATGTTGCTACCTTCGCTAACGGCTATTTGGTAGTCGTCAGACATTCCCATGGATAAGATAGCGGTATGCCGTTGCCCGACCGCTGTCTGTTCTTCAATCCACAATCTCAAGTCGCGGGTTAAGCTTGCAGCCTCGGAAAAACATCGACGGATCTCAACGTTATCGTCGGTGTTGGTGGCCATAGCCATTATGCCGCAGATACGGATGTTGGGATATTGCCGGTTGCTGATTGCCGGTAGCAGGAGATTGAACTCTGCAGGCGTAAGCCCGCTTTTGGTTTCCTCACGCGCTACGTGCAACTCGAGCAATATATCTTGAATGATTCCCTGTTTATCTGCTTCGCTGTTGATGGCGCGCAAGAGATGCTCGGAGTCAACCGACTGAATGAGAAATGGCCGTAGGCGCAGCAAGTCGCGTACTTTGTTTGTTTGGAGATGTCCGATGAAATGCCAGCGGATATCTTTGGGTAATACTGCTTGCTTGGCTTGCAACTCTTGAACCCGACTCTCGCAGAAGTCGCGACAACCGGAAGCATAAACCTCGGCAATCTGTTCGGCTGAATGGTACTTGCTTACAGCTACCAACTGAACATCAGTGGGCAATGTCTGTTTTATGTCAAGCCAATGGTTCATTATTTTATCTTGATACCTTGCGGATGATATCCGTATGGATTAGCGTTCTATTATCAGGTCTTTGACTTGAGTGGCATCCGTTATTCCTGTTGGAAAGGCTTGATATGAGCCCGACCAAATCATCAGGGGAACGATGGGATCAATGTCAATCACATGGTCAAGTACCTCATGATCATTGGCCTTAAGAAGCCAATGGGGCTGCAAGGTAAACACCACATCTCCAAAACCTCGTTTGTTCACTGTATTGGCGAGTGCTACACTGCCCAGAGCCTCTGTGAACGGGAAAGCGGCGGCTACACCCTCAAAATCCATCAAAAATGCAGCTACTTGCTGTTGTAGCTGAGGTAATGACATGTGTTTCTGCTCAATAAGCGTACGGTTAAGATAGATAGATTGACCATATCCGCCATCTACCCAGCGCTCAGTACCATACAATGCCATCAGATATGTGCCCGTGAGCGCTGCAGCCCGATCGATGTTGAAGTATTGCGATGGCAAACGGGCTGCGCTGAGTGCAGCAATGTTCTGCCCAAGCAGAGGACGTCCCATTATTACAACACGCAGATGTCGCACCCCGACTACATGTGCCAATTGGTCGATTAGATAACCTAAGTCTTGGTTGAGCCATAGGTACATATCTTCCTGTTCGGCAGAGCATAACTGGTCGGTTGTAGCTTTTGGACTGCGTGTTGTCAGATGCAGGCATAGCAAATCCGGGATATTGTCTTCTCCGAGATGCTCATGTTTCTGCAGTGCCAGAGCTGACTCAATAACCATCGTGTTCGCCATAGGCGTATTGAGCAGTTCGGTGGTAGTATAACTGAATCCTTTCTTCCGCTCTTGCTCTGTAGGTGTACTATACAGGTCGATATCCAGTCGCGGAGTCCATGTGCGTGCCATCAGTTCCTGTCGGCGAATACCCTCGTTCCATGTAGCAAGTGCTTGAGGAATCTGTTTGCCGTAGTACGTCGTACTTACCCATTGAGCCGTGCTACCGTCCAACCAGCAGCATCCGTCAGCTGCGTGACCTGCCATCAGAATGGAGGTGTTTGGGTCTAAGCCTAACGCGTAAATATGAGCTCGTTCGCCATGGCGCATGCGTAGTTCGTCACCGATAGTAGCCGCCAGAAGATTGCGCGGTGACAAGGCTGCTGAGCATCCTACACCTTGCTCGGATTTGTCCTCCAGAATAGCATGTGGCTTACGATCGCTCCGTAGGAAATAAGAATCGGCAGCTATACCATGCACAGAGGGCGTCGTACCGGTCATCATGGTAGCCAAACATTCCGAACCGCCATATACGATGTGCGGAAAACGAATGGTGGTCTGGTATGCCTCTTCCGACAACGTGCGTAATCCGCCTTGTTGCCAATACGGGCGGAGTTGGTCAAGGGACTCTTGACGCATGCCGTCAACCACCACGGCTACTGTCAGTCGGGGGGCTGCTGAGGAGGTGATGCAAATCAGTAAGCCTATTATCGCCAGAGATAGATGATTCGTGCGCATAGATGAATAGAAGGTAAAATCAGCAGGTATGGTCCGTAACCTACCAATGGGTGAATAGAAAAGAAGGTAAGGAATGTTACTAGTACCAGCAATAGTATGTAGATGGCATATAACGTGTAGTCCGCCCATCGAGTCCGTGCGCCACGGTGACGGTCGTAGGCGGACAACAAAACGAGTGCTATGAACAGCAATGCCAAACCGAAGTACCACGTTTTGTACCAAGGTATATGTTCAATCTCAAACGGGTGAGTATAACTGTTATCCACTACCGGTGTGCCATCGATGAAAGTGGCCGCACCGATGTAGTTCATCAGTTCTTCAGGCAGAAACAGCCGCTGCTCGCCGTGCATCGGCTTGTCGGCTTTCGGGCCAAACACCAGGTTGATCCCGAAGTCTCCCCACGAACCTTTGGGAGTGTAGTGGCGGATAAATTCGCGATACGTCATGCCTTCTGCTCCTTCGTATGTTGAAGTAACCGTGTCTCCTGCTAAAGCATCCATCAGCAAGTGATATGGACGTGTGGCGCAGTTGTCAAATACAAAATTGTACAGATACGTACGATTCTCGGGGTAGTAGTTGGTAATCAGCGCACGGTATATGGCATCTTTTTGCTCGGAAGACAGATGTAACTGTTGCACATTTACAACTCTTTTCCCATACGTGTAACTGTTGATGAACCATCTGGCGTCCTCCTTGCCTAACTGATAGAATGTCTCTCCGCGCACAAACCGCCAGTAGAAGTGGGAGGTGTTGAAGTCAAAGATGCCGTAGTTGTACACATCTGAGATGTCCTGTTCTTTGTCAATAACCATCAGAGCCGTATGCCCGTAACGTTCGTACAGAGCTTGTCCGGGGCTACACGTAACCAGGTATATTTGTGCGTCATCAGACAGTATCTTGGGCTGCTGCTCAGCCGATGCCAGTAGCGGCAATAACAGAAGTCCCGCGATTAATATACTACGAATGATCCGATATGTGTGCGATTGAAGATTCAATGTAGAATTCATCTTTTAGATAGTTTCTGCTATCAGATTTGGCAGAAATGTTGACAATGTCCCCATCAGGTAACCGCATACGACCTGTAGCGGTGTGTGTGACTCGTCGTACACGCGGGCGAACATTAGTAACAGTGCGGCTGCCGAACAGCCAACAAGAGCCCATGTAGCACTAACTCCGGTGGCCAGGCTGAAACTCATCATGCCGCCGAACAGCCCGCCTAAAGCGGTAAGATGCGCACTAATCTTCCACGTGCGGTTGATAAGTAGCAATAATAGCAGTACGACTGCCGACCCGATGGCTGTCAGAACGATGAATCGCGGCAAGTGCATCACTGCGGAACAGAAGTATGCCCAAAAACCGTAGCAGACAGTCGTGTAGATGTATGGCATCGTGCGCTGCTTGGCATCGCGAATATAGATGTCGGTAAGATTGCCTCTGCGAATCATCACAAGAATGACGGACAAGGGCAACAAACACGTAAACAGCAGTGTGCCGGCCAATCCGATCCATATTAACGGTGCAGGGTAGGAGATGAGCGAACGGAGTGCCAAAAAGTATATCAGCATGCCGTACGTGGGAATGAACATCGGGTATAATACTGCCGAAACAGTTCGCGATATATAGTACAATGTATTATTCATTCTGTCACAATATTCATTGGTCTGCTATTACACTCCTACATCTGTTTCCTTAGCCGTGCGATGGTCTTGCCGAGTTGCTGGCGGTACTTGCTGACCGTACGGCGGGCGATAGGATAGCCGGCTTCCTTCATGGCTTGAACCAACTCGTCGTCATTCAACGGGTGGGATTTGTCCTCGCGGTCAATAATCTCGCGTAGGACTTGCTTGATCTCACGCGTAGAAACTTCATCGCCTTCGATATTTGGCATTCCTTCGGAGAAGAAGTGCTTGAGCGGATATATTCCGAACTCGGTCTGTACATATTTGGAGTTGCTGACGCGGGAGATGGTCGATACATCGTATCCGGTCTTGTCAGCTATGTCCTGCAGGATCATCGGTTTGAGCGCGCTGTCATCACCTTCGTAGAAGAAGTCCCGCTGTGCTTCAATGATAGCAAGCATTGTACGGGTGAGTGTCTCGTTGCGTTGTTTGATAGCATCTATAAACCACTTTGCACTGTCAATCTTCGATTTGACAAACTGTACAGTCTCCTTTTCTGCCTCTGTCAGGTTATGCCGGCGACCGGCATAATCTTTCATCATCTGCTGGTAATCTGTGCTGACATGCAAGTCAGGAATCTCGCCGTCTAAAAGTTGCATGACCAGTTCACCGTCACGATTCTCGACCAGAAAGTCCGGTATGATCGTTGCACCGTGGTTGTCATAACTTGTTCCGGACCAATCGGCTCCGGGAGTGGGGTTCAGGTGTTCAATCTCGGTGATCACATCACGCATCTCATCCTCGGTCAAGTTGTATTTGGCGCGAATGCGCTCGAAGTGTCTGCGACTGAATGCCTCGAATTGCTCGGTCAGAATCTGAATGGCGCGCTGGTTGGCAGGAGTAGGCTCGTGCTGATGGAGCTGGATGAGCAAACATTCTTTTAGATCGTATGCTCCAACGCCTGCGGGATCGAACTGCTTGATTTGATTGATGATGTCCACCATTTGCTCATGGGGAACGATGAGTGACTCGCGGAAAGCAAGATCGTCTTCCAGTTCCTCGGCTGTACGGCGAAGATAGCCGTCTTCGTCAATATTTCCTACAACGAATTTGGCTATGTGCCGTTCCGGTTTGGTCATTTTAGTCAGATAGACTTGTGACTTCAGGTGCTCCACCAGTGATGGCGAACCTGTGAATGTGCTATCCATCGAATCCTGAGGGCCGGAATAATTGGTGATTCGCGTTTTGTAATCAGGCGTCTCATCGTCAAGCACATAATCATCGTAGTTGAAGTCCGGGTTATCTAAAGGATTCTCGTAGGAGTCGTTGCTTTCATACGATGTGTCGTCGTCAATGGCTTCTCCGGGGTATAAATCTTCAGCAGTGTCGTCGTTATAGTTGTCCTGGTCGTTATCGTTATCGGGGTAATCTTCCCCATCGTAGTCTTCACTGCGTTTCTGCTCGTTCTCCTCGCGCAACTGTTCCGGATCCTTGCCTTCGTCCAGTGCCGGATTCTCCTGCAACTCATCGTTGATGCGTCGCTGTAACTCCACACCCGGAATCTCCAACATTCTGACAATCTGTATCTGCTGGGGACTGAGCTTGGTTTGTAATATTTGTTTTTGCGCTAATGATAGAGCCATGGCGGTATGTGCGATTAGGGCATTTACGATTTGACTGCGTTGAGCACTTGCTCGGTGATGTAGCTCAGTTGCTCTTCATCGAGTTCGGTGTGCATAGGTAGCGACAATACGCATGCTGCAAGCCTTTCGGCTACAGGAAAATCTCCCTGCTTGTATCGCGCATCCTGGTATGCTTTCTGCATGTGCAATGGGATGGGGTAGTACACCATAGCAGGCACACCGGCTTTAGTCAGTGCTTCTCGTACTGCATCTCGGTTAGCTCCGGTGATGCGCAATGTGTATTGGTGGAAAACATGAGTGCTGTTCCGGCTGCGTTCGGGGATAAGTATCTTGTCGCAACCGGCAAAAACTTTGTCGTAGTATTCAGCGGCTCTCTGACGTGCGGCGATGTACTCATCCAGATGGGGTAATTTGGTATCCAGAATAGCTGCCTGGATGGTGTCAAGGCGTGAGTTCACACCAATCATATCATGATGATACCGGATGGTCATGCCATGATTGGCAATAATACGTATACGTTGAGCCAATTCATCGTCATTGGTGAACAATGCTCCGCCGTCTCCGTAGCAGCCGAGGTTCTTCGACGGGAAGAAACTGGTACAACCGATCTCGCCTATTGTGCCGGCTTGAGCCGTCCGACCGTCGCTAAAGGTATATTTTGCTCCGATGGCCTGGGCTGTATCCTCTACAATATACAGATCATGTTCGCGTGCAAGACTAAGCAGCGGCTCAATGTCAGCACATTGCCCGAACAGATGTACGGGCACTATCGCTTTTGTCTTGGGCGTGATAGCCTTGCGCACGGCCTCTACCGACATGTTCATTGTCCCCCATTCAACATCTACCACTACCGGCGTTAATCCGAGTAGTGCCACAACCTCTGCGGTTGCGATGAAGGTGAAGGTAGGTGTAATAACTTCATCACCGGGCTTGAGACCCAAGGCCATCAAGGCTATCTGTAGGGCCTCTGTGCCATTGGCAACAGGAATGACGTGTTTAGCGCCGGTGTACGACTCCAGATGTCGGGCAAACTGCTCGACTTGTGCCCCTTTGACAAAGGCGGCGCTATTTATCACGGTTTGGATAGCTTCGTCAATTTCCGGCTTAATCTTTCGGTACTGACGTTGCAGATCCACCATCTGAATGGGTGTCATAGTGCTCAATTAAATATTCTACTTCCGCGGGTTTAATGCGGATGTGTGTGATGTGCGGATTATGATTCTCCACTTTTACGGGCAAATGGTCGATACCGGTCTGCGGTACGTCAACATATACAACCAAATCTTCCTCGCTGACTTTGTTGAACCATGTCGTTCCTACTCGGAAGGTGACGGTTGCCTGAGTGGGAAACAAGTGCAGTACTTGACCTTGATTGCTCAGATCGGGAATGTTTATCGCCAATTGCATAGCCCTTTCGGTAAACTGCTCTGCCACAACCCGTAGCCCTACACTATCCGGAAGGATACGTGTGTCTTTTGGGGAGATGAGGGGCAAACGCGTTACAAACGTATCCTGCACACCCTCATAATCCACCAGCGATGTTTCCACATGATCAATCTCAGCCAGATCCTGCTCTGTGCCATACACCCGAACTGTTTTGGGGGTCAATTCCGCAGCGCTGCATAGCTGGTACTGAGCGGCGGGTTTAATCTGGCCGGTATATACCACGGGCACCTCTTTCTCGTGCTGGCGTGTGTAAGTGCCGGACAATATTTCCGGTGCAAAGGCTACCAATCCTGCATCACCTGCAAGTTGCTGAATAATGACCGTGCGCACTTCGTCCATCGGGATGACAAACGAACCGACCTCACCGTGTATGTAGTCGGTCAGATCGAATGTCAGCTCATACGGGCGCTTGCGATTGCGAAAGAGGTCTATACCTTCATCCTCAATCCTGACGCGTACGTGATTGTATGGCGGAGTAGTGAGGATATAGTCGTCGGGGATATGCGTATACGTGATGGGAACATCTATCGTTATCTCGCGGCGAGTGGTAAATGCATTGGTGAACCACATGATGGTTGCCAACAGTACAAACAGCAAGTACACCAATGCGTCCTTGCTATGCAAAAACTTCTTTAGCCCGAGCCACCAACGGCGTAAAAGATCCTTCACTACTTCTGATTGTTATGCTGATTAACCTTGTTGTGCAGGTTGAGCATCTTCTGCCGAAGCATAAACGCTGTTCTTGTCAACGCGGATAACGACATCCTTGTCAATGGTGATGAGGAAATAGTTCGCCTTCACCTCTTTGATCTCGCCATATATACCACCGGCTGTAACAACTTTGTCGCCTTTTTTCATCTCTTCACGTTGTTTCTGAAGCTCTTTCTGTTTCTTTGTTTGCGGACGAATCATGAAGAAATAGAAAACCACGAAGATCAGAATCATCATAATCCAGAACGACCACTGGCTGCCTGCCTGTGCGCCGTCTGCTCCTGCACCGGCACTGGCTGTGCCGTTCTGCATCAATAGTAAGATGTTTGCTAACATACCTAATTCAAATTTTTACAGTTAAATTATTATTATCAATTATCAATTATCCAGTGCCAAGGCTTTGGGCAGTTTGTCTTCACGCTTCAACTGGCGGATGATGCCGTCCAAGATGCCGTTGATGAAGAAGTAATTTTTGTCGCCGGAGTACTCTTTGGCAATCTCAATATACTCATTGAGTGAGATTTGCAAAGCTATATCGGGATAGTTCATTATTTCTGCGAGTGCCGTTATCAGAATAATCCTGTCCATACATGCTACGCGCTCGGGATCCCAATTCTTGAGATGTGCGTCTATCAGCTCATTGTATTCCGCGCGATGCTCGATGGCATTCTCAAGCAGCGAAGTGGCGAACTGAAGGTCATCCTCGGAATCAAACATCTCCAGCAGGGATTGTTCTACACCTTCCTCCTCGCGGAACTTACGGACGGATTTGACAACATATGACAGTACAAAATCCATATCCGTCACCCACGTGAAGTGGTCAAGTTCCAGTTCCATCTCCTCCAGAGCCGTCAGCATGGCTTCGTTGCCCGGTAGCAGTTCGGTATAAATCTTTCGCCATATGCGTTTGTCATCTTCGTAGGTGCACTCAGGCTGCTCCATATATTCCTTGTACCAGGGTGTTTGCACCAGTGTCAGATATACTGCTTTCACGGCGGACATGCCTGCTTCCCATGACAAGTGGCGTTCATCCAGTTCGCGGCGCAGTCGCTGATTGGTGAACAACTGGTCGGCAAAACGGTTGCGGATAAACCGTCTGTTGGGCGTGAACGAGGTGTGCGTAGCCTGCGAACGTGCAATGCGCTCCTGCAGCTGCTCGTCGGCATACAGCGTCAATGCACTCGCAAAATCCAGCAGAAGCATATACAGGTCGTAGGTGTCTGCAAAACTGCGCAGCAACTGTTTGCGGGCCTCCGAAGGCAGAGCATCTTCGTTCTGGTAGTAACCGAATAAGGTTTGTACTACTTTGATTCGTATTAGGGTTCGATTGATCATAATCACAACATTTGTCAAAAATCATACAAAGATACAATTTTTTTTGCATATATGCAAATATATTCATAAAAAAAACGTTCTTCGTGCACTTTTGTTTGCAAATATCAAAATTATTTTGTACTTTTGTAGTCGGTTTCGTTCAATACGTGACTATGTTGCGGACGGCAGGCGTCCGGAAAGTGTAATTTTATGAGGGGCAGAAGCCCGATTATTGAGATGGAAAATCGTAAGTTTGATGAGAGACGGGAGTCGGAAATCGTGTATTCCCGTTCGGTGAAAGCAGGTAAGCGTATTTATTACCTTGACGTCAAGAAGGACCGTACAGGTGATTACTACCTGTGTATCACGGAGAGTAAGAAGCGAGTGATGGGTGAAGAAGCCCCGCAGTTCGAGAAGCACAAACTATTCTTGTACAAAGAGGATTTTGCGCATTTCTCCGAAGGCCTGGAGGATGTAATAGCCTATGTAAAAGGTCAAGTTGGTGAGATTGAGGCACGCCGCGAGTGGGCTCCCGAAGACAGCGAAAGTGCTGCTGAAGCCAAATCGGAAGAGAATGTGGCAGAGCCGGAGAAGAAGCGCGGATTGTTAGACCGCCTTATGGGTAAAGATTAATCTTTGTCCGCGGAGGGTTGTATTGCAGAAATGATTCCTTCCGCAATGTCGGATTTGGAGGCGAGAGGCAGACGAAGGCTCTCGCCTTCTTTTGTGCTTTCACCGATGGCTGATGGCTGATAGCCGGCCGCTGACTGCTTGTAGATGGTTACGCTGTTGGTGTCGGTGCCAAAGCCTGCTCCTTGCTCGCGCAGGGAGTTCATTACTATGTAGTCCAGATGTTTGCTCTTGAGTTTCTTCAAAGCATTTTGCTGCTCATTGTCGGTCTCCAGAGCAAATCCCACGAGCACTTGTCCTGTGCGTTTGCTCTCGCCGAGTGCGCGGGCTATATCCTGCGTCTCGCACAGTGCAATGCTGTCAGTCAGGTCCTGACCTTTCTTCATCTTGTGGTCGGCAGGGTTCTTGGGTGTCATGTCTGCTACGGCAGCAGCCAGAATGGCAACATCTGCCGTGCTCCATGCGGCAGAGGCGGCATTGTACATGTCGGCAGCGGATACCACATCAATGCGTTGCACATGCCCCGCTTGCATGGACGGGTGATACAGAACAGGCGTCCATGATTCGGCTGTCGGTCCCATCACCAGTGTTACGTCTGCTCCATGCTTCAGCAGAGTGCGGGCGAGGGCTATGCCCATCTTGCCGGACGAGTGATTGCTGATGTATCGTACCGGGTCGATGGCTTCGCGTGTAGGACCAGCGGTTATCAGTACGTTCTTGCCTTGCCAGTCGTTGGGCGTCAAGGCTGCTTCAACGGCTTCAAGCAGTGCTGATGGCTCCTGCATCCGGCCTCGACCGTTCGTGCCGCAGGCCAAAAAACCATCTGCACAATCCAGCACGTAGGTGTTGGCGCGGGAGGCAAGTTGGTTCAAAGCATCTTGAACAGCAGAGCCGGCGTACATCTTGTCGTTCATGGCCGGGGCAATTACCACAGGTTTGCGCATCGCTGCCAGGGTGGTTGTCAGGGCATCGTCGGCTACTCCGGCAGCCATCTTGCAAATCACATCGTGAGTGGCGGGGGCTACAATCATCGCATCTGCCCAGTCGGGCAGGGAGATATGTTCGGTCGAATGGTCGTTGATGGCAGCGAAAACATCGCTGTACACCTTGTGACCGCTTAGGGTTTGCAAAGTCAGGTCTGTCACAAACTCCAAAGCATGCCTGGTGGTTGTGACTTTTACGTCAGCTCCGCACTTGCGCAGCAGACGAATAAGTTCGGGAATCTTGTAAGCAGCAATCCCCGAACTTATACCTACTACTATGTGCTTCCCTGCTAAATTCATCGGCCCGGTGTAGCACTTTCAGAATCAACCTTAACGAAGCATCTCGTCGCGGTTGCCGGTGTTGCACACGATTTGGTTGTCGATAAGTTCCTGTGTGGCAATCAGTGTCGGTTTGGGCAGAATCTCGTACGAACGCGAGATCTCGATTTGCTCTTTGTTCTCGAAAGTCTCCTCGATGTCACCGCGGTCAACGCTGAAGTCCTGCAGTTTGGCATCCAGTTCCTTTTTCAGCGACGAACTGATCTGGTTGGCACGTTTGCTGATGATGGCTACCGCCTCATAAACATTGCCTACTTTGCTCGTGAGCTCGTTCATGTCACGGGTGATAGTTGTCTTGGGAGCTTTACTTTTCTTGCAAGCCAAATTAAATGTTGGTGTATTCATATCTTTTGTTGTTTATTCTTTGCTGTTTGTTCCTGATTGGCAAGTGTCGCTCTATCGCAGCACTTTGTCAACGTCTTTTTTTATCTTTTCCGCTGCCGGACGGTGCTTGGACGTCGGGAAATCAGTGATAAAGTTGTAGTACTCATCTTCCGTTGCGCGGGCACGGTCGGCTTTTTTCTCCTCAAATGAATTGACCATCTGCTGGTATTTGGCCTGCAGAATAATCCAACTCAGTTCCTCGGCGTAACTGTTGCCGGGGTATTTTTTGATGGCGTTCTTCGCAACAATCTCTGCTGACTGATAGTTGTTTCCCAAATATGTGCCCAGGTTATAGTACAGGCTGGCGCTGTAGTACTCTTTTTGTGCCAGGCGGTCGTACATCTCTTCAATCTGCTTGTATGCATCCTGTGCATACGGACTTTCCGGGAATAGTTCCACAAACTCCGTCAGCCATTTGATGGCCTTGTGCGTTATCTCCTGGTCCAGACGTGCATCCGGCGCGTCCATGTAATAGCAGTGCCCGATCTGGTACCTGGCTTCTACTATATACTTTCCCTTAGGGTAATTGCGGGTATAAGCCTCGTAGTATTCGGCAGCTGTTGCATAGTCCTTGTTGCCCATATAGCAGCGGGCAAGGTAGCATATCACATCTTCGCTGCGTTCAGTGCCTTTGTAGTACACGGCTACATCGTCGAGCAATGTTTGTGCACGCATATACTGCCCGTCATTGAAATAACGAAGTGCTGCCTGATACTTCTGATCAGGATCTTTGGACTTCAGCAGTTTCTGGTACTCACCGCAACCCGTCAGCAGCAAGACTGCTACGGTTGCTATGACTGCCATCATATGCTTTGACCCGATATGTGTGCGTATATAGTGCATTGTTGTTGCCCGTGTGCCTGACACGATCGTGAAGGGCACGCGCATAAAAAGCTTGCAAAGATACGAATATTTTTTGACATTTGCAAATTTTCTTGTAAAAAATCGCAAAATTGCTATGCTATGTCAGCATTTTGTTGCCGACGGATTCCGATTTCTTGTTTGGGCATAAATTTGCTCTTTTTGTCCCGGTCTTGCCGGTGTTTGTAATCTATGAGTGGCAGAATTTGGGCAAAATTGTGTAAAAATGCATGTTTTTTAGTGAAATATTTGCATATATGAAAAAAAAGCTGTACTTTTGCATCCGCTTTTGAGAAACAAGTGTGTTTCCCTTTTCTCCCGAG
>SAMEA3663077__coassemble_349_pt1 | contig 18204 bp, 16 predicted proteins | sample SAMEA3663077__metabat2_high_PE_010 | metagenome-assembled genome bin SAMEA3663077 (sample SAMEA3663077) | pig gut metagenome | biome: pig gut; feature: pig-associated habitat; material: faeces | place: France | collected 2012
TTCGTATTAGTATGAATACTTTTTTACACATCTTGAGCTTCATCGGCTCACTCGGTCTCTTTCTGTATGGCATGAAAATCATGTCCGAGGGGCTTGAAAAACTGGCAGGTGATCACATGCGTAACATCCTCGGTGCCATGACACGCAACCGTTTTATGGGTGTGTTGACAGGTGTCGTTGTGACCGCACTCATCCAGTCCAGTAGTGCGACCACCGTCATGGTGGTCAGTTTCGTCAATGCCGGGCTAATGACTCTCCGGCAAGCAATCGGCGTAATCATGGGAGCCAATATCGGCACTACAGTCACGGCGTGGATCATCTCGTTGATTGGTTTCAAAGTGAGCATCTCCGCACTCTCTCTGCCGCTGCTGGCTATCGCATTGCCGCTGTTCTTTGCCGGAAAAGGAAAAACCAAGAACTGGGGAGAGTTTCTCTTCGGTTTCGCTTTTCTGTTCATGGGCTTGAACCTGCTTTCGAAGGCTGCCGAATCGCTGGATATCGGTATGCACATGGCAGGTTGGCTCAGCCATCTGCCTTGCGAGCGATTCTGGACAATCCCGCTTTTCGTACTCATGGGTACTGTGATGACCATGCTGATGCAGTCGTCCTCCGCGTCTATGGCTGTCACGCTGATGCTCTTCGGCATGGATATACCCGGTTTCGGTTTCGCACAAGCCGTGGCGCTCACGTTGGGTGAGAATATCGGTACTACCATTACCGCCTTTCTTGCATCGCTGACCGCGAACATACAAGCCAAACGCGCTGCACTCGCGCACCTATTTTTCAATGTCTTTGGCGTGATAGTCGTGCTCGCGTTCTTCTATCCGACCATCCACGCCGTCGAATGGCTTGTGACCGATGTGTTGGGTGCGGAATCAAACAATATGTATCTGGTTTCCGCTTTCCACACTTGCTTCAACCTAATGAACACCCTGCTGCAAATCGGCTTTGTGCCACAGATTGAACGCTTCGTTTGTTGGTTGCTTCCTATCAAGACCGAACAGGACGAGAAATCGCGTCTGCGCTACATCTCCGGAGGACTGCTCTCGACCAGCGAACTGAACCTCATGCAAGCCAAAAAGGAAATCAGCCTCTTTGCAGAGCGTTGCCATCGCATGTTCGAATTTGTCAACACGCTACTTACTACGGAGAACAATGAGCAGTTCGTCGGTCTCTACAGCCGTACCGAGAAATACGAAGCCATTACAGACCGCATGGAGATAGAGATTGCCACATATTTGCGGCGTGTAAGCGAGGGACGGCTGTCGGATAGTTCCAAAGCACAGATTATGAATATGCTGCGCCAAGTGGACGAGTTGGAGTCTATAGGCGACAGTTGCTATCATCTGGCGCGGATACTGCGCCGCAAACGGGAGAACTGCACGGAGGCTTTCACGGACGAACAGATGCAGCACATTACGCAAATGATGACGCTCACAGACACCTCGCTCAGCAATATGGAAAATCTATTGGAACAGGACACTCCTCTTACGGAAGACCAGGTCGCATACAGCCACAATTTAGAGAACGAAATCAATAACTATCGCAATGAACTCAAATCGAGCAACCTGCAGGACATTGATGCTGGACGGTATAGTTACCAGTTAGGTGTATTCTATGTGGATTTTATCTGCGAGTGCGAGAAACTTGCTGATTATGTCATCAATATAGTAGAAACAGAAGAATAATTAACAAAAAACTTGTATAATTGGGGACCCTTTTTCCGCAGAAAAATTATAGCTGACGCTATTCCTTTTTTAGTAGCATAGCACCGTCCTTATGCGAGCATAGTCCGGCACTCTGCTACTAAAAAATGCACATTCGTGCAATTTTTCTGCGGGAATTGTTGCAAATGTCATTTTTTTTTCGTAAATTTGCATGCTTAATTTATGCGGACGTGAAAATCAGTCGTTACATAGTTCGTCTGGCGGTGCTCGTGGCACTGCTGATGCCTGTGCAAACCATGCGCGGGCAGTACGTTGGTAGCGGCACATCGACGTTCGCGTTTCTTGACCTGCCCGTATCCTCCCGACAGAACGCACTGGGCGGCGAGAACATATCCATCCGCGACGGCGAGCTCAGCTCGGCATTCGCCAACCCCGCCCTGCTCGGCAGCCTGACGCACAACATACTGCAACTCGGCTACGCCTACTACGGCACGAACCATTTCGGCAGCGCGATGTACGGTTACAACTTCAGCGAACACGACTATTTCGCCGCCGGCATCCATTACCTCGATTACGGCAAGATGCCTTACGCCGAGGATAACGGGCAGTTGACAGGTATCAGTTTCGGTGCACGCGACATCATGATCGAGGCTGCCTATGCCCGCCAACTGAGCGAGATGTTCACCGTAGGCGTGGCACTGAAACCAATATTCTCGTTCTACGAGTCGTACAGTTCGGTAGCCCTGGGCGCCGACATAGGCGGACACTTCCAACTCAAAGACAGCACACTGCAGATCGGTTTGGCGCTGAAGAACATCGGCTGGCAGCTCAAGGGGTTCTACTCCAACGAGTCCGGTCAACGGCTGGAGATGCTGCCTATCAACCTGGAACTGGGCATCAACTACCGCGTGGCACATGCACCGCTGCGGTTCTCACTGACCGTACACAACATACAGACATGGGACCTGGGATACAGCCGGCTGAACGAGACCGAACTACCGGTGAAAGATGTGGGCTGGTTCGACATGATGATGCGCCACACGATATGGGCAATAGACATCGTGCCGCGGAGCGAGAAGTTCTACCTCACACTCAGTTATAACCACCGCCGGCGCATGGAGTTTGTGCTGCAAGACCAACACTCGCTGGCAGGCTTCGCCATAGGTGCGGGACTGCGCATCAAGATGCTGCGACTGGGGTTTGCGATGAGTCAGATGTCGAAGCAGAACTTCACCTATCAGGTCAGCCTGGCGATGGATGTGAATAGTTTGATGAAATAAGACCGCTAACGCTGATAGAAGACAGACCGCAGCCTGCGGCTGCTGACAGACGTACAGAATCTATCAGTGAGTGAAACGAACGGTCTGTCAGTGAACGCAGTGAACGGTCTAATTACAAAGATATGAAACAGATCATTGTAGCCATTGACGGCTATTCATCGTGTGGCAAGTCCACCATTGCCAAGCAACTGGCGCAATATGCCGGTTACCGATATATCGACACCGGTGCTATGTACCGCGCCGTGGCATTATATGCAATCAGAAACAAGATATCAGACATCAGCAACCGGCAGCCTGAAATCATTGCATTGCTGCCACAGGTGCATATCGATTTTGCTATCCAGCCTGACGGCTCACAGCACGTGACACTCAACGGCGAGGATGTGGAGAGTCAGATTCGTACGTTGGAGGTAGGCAACGGTGCATCGCAGATTGCCGTCATTCCCGAAGTACGCCGGTACCTGGTTGCACAACAGCAACAGATGGGCAAACAGGGCGGCATAGTAATGGACGGACGCGACATAGGTACGGTGGTCTTTCCTAAGGCGGAACTCAAACTGTTCCTGACCGCGTCGCCCGAGGTGCGTGCCGAACGGCGGTACAAAGAGCTGATAGAGAAAGGTGAGCAGCCCGTGATGGCAGATGTGCTGGCGGATGTGAACGACCGCGACTACCGCGACACCCACCGCGCCGAGTCACCGCTACGCCAAGCCGATGATGCCGTAGTAGTGGATAACTCGCAGATGACTCGCGAGGAGCAAATGAAAGTAATCATTGGCATTTTTGATGCAAAAATCAGACCGCAGGCATAGCCTGCTCAAAGAAAAAAGACCGCTGCGCTCAAAGATAAAAGCCAAATTACTACCGCATATACAATGCATTATAGGCTTTGAGTGCGAAGCACGTTCTTTTTTCTTTCAGTGAGTGAAACGAACGGTCTATATGCAAATAACCATTGACAGCCATAGCGGGTTCTGCGCAGGAGTGACAGGTGCCATTCGTCGTGCAGAGAACGAGTTGCAACAAACGGGGCAACTCTACTGCCTGGGTGATATCGTTCACAACGGTCAGGAGGTACAACGGTTGGAGCAGTTGGGACTGGAGACAATTGATTATGACGACCTACGAACCATCCACAACGCACGCGTGCTGCTGCGTGCTCACGGCGAACCGCCATCAACCTACTGGATAGCCCAGCAGAACGGCAACACAATCATCGACGGCACATGTCCGGTGGTCAAACGTCTGCAGCAACGGATAGCCGAGACTTACAATGCCCACAAACACGACAACCCGCAGCCGCAGATCGCTATCTTCGGCAAACGCGGACACGCTGAGGTTATCGGTCTGCAAGGACAGACAAACAACACCGCTATCGTCATCGAGAAACCCGAAGAGGCGGAAACACTCGACTTCTCAAGGCCGATCTACCTGTTCTCGCAAACAACGAAGAGCGTAGAGGAGTACCATCAGTTGGTGGAGAAATTGAAATCAGAAATCACAAATCAGAAATCACAAATTACGCTGGAAGCGTATGATACCATCTGCCGGTCGGTGGCCAACCGCGTGGAACAACTCAAGGCGTTCGCTCGAGAGCAAGACCTGGTGCTGTTTGTAGGCGGCACGAAAAGTTCGAACGCCGCGGTGCTGTTCAACCATTGCAAGCAGGCAAACCCGAACACACTGTTTATCACCTCGCCGGACGAAGTTGAAGATAAAATCAAATCTTCAAATCTACAAATCCTCAATTCTTCAAATTGCAAGGTAGGCATCTGCGGCGCTACATCCACCCCGCTATGGCTGATGGAGCAAGTGAGGGACAAACTGACAATTTTGACAGGGCACTAAACGCTAAACTAAATAATATGGAGTACAAGATTAACACAGTAGGTGTACTCACCTCGGGAGGTGACTCACCCGGAATGAATGCCGCCATCCGTGCGGTCGTACGTTCGTGCATAGCACAAGGTATCAAGGCCAAAGGTATCTATCGCGGATATCAGGGACTGATTGACGACGAGGTGAAAGAACTGACCTCGCAGGACGTGTCGGGTATCATCCAGCGCGGTGGAACGATCCTGAAGTCCGCGCGTTGCATGGAGTTCAAGACTCCCGAAGGACGCAAAAAAGCCTTCGAGACCCTGCAGAAAGAGCAGATCGATGCGTTGGTAGTGATTGGCGGTGACGGTACGTTCACAGGCGCACGCCTGCTCGCGCAAGAATACAATGTACCCGTGATCGGTCTGCCGGGCACGATCGACAACGACCTGTGGGGCACCGACTCTACTATCGGATACGACACCAGTCTAAACACGATCATGGACTGTGTGGACAAACTACGAGACACAGCCACGAGTCATGAGCGTGTGTTTCTGGTAGAGGTTATGGGTCGTGACGCAGGCTTCCTGACGCTGAGTGCGGCTATCGCCTCGGGCGCAGAGGCTGCCATCATCCCCGAGCGTGCCACCGTGCATGAGCAGTTGGAAGCAGCTATCGGTCATGGACGCCGCAAGAGCAAGAACTCCAGTATCGTACTCGTTCAGGAGCATGCTATCGAAGGCGGCGCACAGGCTGTAGCCAAAGTGCTGGAGGAAGATCACCCCGAATACAACACCCGCGTGACTATCCTCGGTCACCTGCAGCGCGGCGGTAGTCCGACGGCTTATGACCGTATCATCGCTTCGCGTATGGGAATGGCTGCCGTACAGGCGCTGCTGGAAGAGCAACGCAGCATCATGATTGGTATAAAGAACGATGAGATAGTATATGTCCCGCTGAGCAAAGCTATCCGCGAGAAGAAAGATGTAAAAGCCGACAAGTGGGCGGCGATGCAGGTTCTGTCGATCTAAGGTCAAAGGATACCTATCGCGCAAAAGGAAGTCCGGTGTGTGAGCACCGGACTTTGTTTATCCTACCGTTCCTTCCAGAGATACTTGCAGCAGTTTTTGTGCTTCTACGGCAAACTCCATCGGCAGTTTGTCCATCACCTCTTTGGCATAACCGTTCACAATCAGTCCTACGGCATCCTCAAGGCTTATACCGCGTTGCTGGCAGTAGAACAGTTGGTCCTCGTTGATCTTCGACGTAGTAGCCTCATGCTCCACCACAGCGGTAGGGTTCTGCAGTTGCATGACGGGGAACGTATGTGCACCGCAACGGTCGCCAATCAGCAGCGAGTCGCACTGCGAGTAGTTGCGCGCATGGTCGGCATGGCTGCTCACCTTCACCAATCCGCGGTAGGAGTTCTGACTCTGACCGGCAGATATACCTTTGCTCACAATGCGCGAGCGGGTGTTCTTACCCAAGTGAATCATCTTGGTGCCGGTATCAGCCTGCTGGTAGTTGTTGGTGAGCGCTACGGAATAGAACTCTGCCGACGAGTTGTCGCCACGCAGGATACATGACGGATATTTCCATGTGATAGCCGAGCCAGTCTCTACCTGCGTCCAACTCAGTCGGGCGTTGTTGTAGGTTATGCCGCGTTTGGTAACGAAGTTATAGATGCCGCCCTTGCCCTGTTTGTCACCGGGATACCAGTTCTGCACAGTGGAATATTTGACCTCAGCATCATCGTGAACAATAATCTCTACGATGGCTGCATGGAGTTGGTTCTCGTCACGTCGCGGAGCGGTACACCCCTCCAGATACGACAGATAAGCCCCTTCGTCGGCAATGAGCAGCGTACGTTCAAACTGACCGGTGTTCTGCGCATTGATGCGGAAATACGTCGATAGTTCCATCGGGCAACGTACGCCCTTGGGAATATATACAAACGAGCCGTCGGAGAACACCGCGGAGTTCAGTGCGGCGTAGAAATTGTCGGAGTACGGGACAACCGACCCCAGATACTTGCGCACCAACTCTTCATGTTCGCGCACCGCCTCGCTGATAGAGCAGAATATGATACCTTTCTCCGCCAGTGTGTCGCGGAAAGTAGTCTTGACCGACACCGAGTCCATCACGGCATCTACAGCCATGTTTCCCGCCAGTGCGGCACGTTCCTCAAGAGGTATGCCCAGTTTGTCGAAGGTCTTGGCAATCTCCGGATCGATATCACCGGACTTTGCGTCATCCGACGCTTGGGCGGCCTTAGGGGCAGCGTAGTACGAGATGTTTTGAAAATCAATCTCGGGTATATCCAGATGCGCCCATTTCGGCACAGCCATCGTCAGCCACTTGCGGTAAGCCTTCAGCCGGAACTCAAGCAGCCATTCGGGTTCGTCCTTCTTACGGGATATAGTGCGGATGACATCCTCGTTCAGTCCTTTGCCGATGATGTCCGTCTGCACATCGGTGGTAAAGCCGTACTTGTACTCACCCGATGTAATCTCTTCGATAATCTTATCCTGTGCCATCTTCTTCTATCAATAAAAAATGCCGCTTGCAGGCGGCATTTTCGTGAGGTCGGTAGCAGATTCGAACTGCTGTCCCCGGTTTTGCAGACCGATCCCTAACCACTCGGGCAACCGACCAGGCGCGTCGGCAAATCGTGCTATCGGATGGCGCCATGCGCCATAAAGCGCACGATTGCCTCCGCTTCTCCCAAAAACCAATCTTACGATTGCTTTCGGGGACCCCTGAATGTGGGGATTTGCGAAACGCGAGTGCAAAGATAGTGCATTTTTTTGAAATATGCAAATATTTTCGCAAAAAAGTGCAAAATATTTGCATATTCGTGCTATTCTTTGCGGGTCAAGGTGTCAATTGCGCGTTTTGTGATGTCATCGTCACGCTCAAAGAGCGGGAAGAAGCCTTTGTCACCCATGATGTCGCGCACTATATATCCGTTAACTATACGCACGAGCAATGCGCGAGATTTAGCCAGTTGCTCTGGGTTGGGTTCTACACCTTTGTCCTGGCAGAACTTGACGAACTCCGGCACCCAGTTGGCATTGAGCAGATGCTTCTCCAGATCCTGCCAGCGCGTGAACTTGCTGAGTTGCTTGCGATGGGTATCGGCATAGCGGTAAGCAAACTGATAGGTGAACGCGCGGTTGCTGACGATATTGAAGTACGGACTGTACTGCGTGGTATCGCGACCGACAAAGATATCCGGCATTATACCTCCGCCACCGTACACGATGCGTCCGTGCTTGGTGCGATAAGCTGTGCTGTCCACCAGATGGATGCTGTCAGCCGAATAGAACTCGCCATGTTCAAAGCGCTCCTCCAGATCCTGACTGTAGGTCTCGTTGTCACCGAGTTTATAAGGTTTCTGTATGCATCGTCCGGACGGCGTGTAGTAGCGCGCTACAGTCAGTCGCACAGCGCTGCCGTCAGCAAAGGGGAACTGCTGCTGTACCAGACCTTTGCCGAACGAGCGGCGGCCAATGATAGTTGCACGGTCGTTATCCTGCATAGCACCGGCAAAAATCTCAGAAGCCGAAGCGGAGAAATTGTCAATCAGCACTACGAGCGGCACATCCTTGAACCGTCCGCCACCGTTGGCACGTGCCTCATAACGCGGATAAGCACGACCTTCGGAATACACAATCAGATCTCCGGCTTGCAGGAACTCGTTGGCCATCTTTACTGCCTGGTCAAGATAACCGCCGCTGTTCTCACGCAGGTCAACGATATACTCGGTAGCACCCTGCGAACGCAACTCAGCAAGGGCGGAGATAAACTCCTTGTACGTAGTCTCGCCAAACTTGTTGACGCGCACAAAACCTATCTTTTTCTTGCTGCCCGCCGGCTCGATGATAAACGAAGCATCCACCGAGTGAACAGGTATATCACCACGCACAATCGTGAAGTGCAGCAGTTCGGGAGTACCGGTACGCACTATACCCAGTTTTACCTCCGTGCCTTTCGGACCGCGCAGGGTGTGCATCACACGTTCGTTGGTCGTGCCTTTGCCCGTGAAAGCCGAGTCGTTGACGGTAACAATCTTGTCCCCCGCCAGCACACCTACATGTTCGCTCGGACCACCGGAGATAACCGCCACGATATTAATCGTATCGTTCTGGATAGTAAACTGCACACCTATGCCCGAGAACGAGCCCGACAACTCGGAATTGACGAGTTCGATATCCTTCTTGGGTATGTACGACGAGTGCGGGTCGAGTTGCTTAACCAGATCGTCCATCACTATATCGGTGATAGAATCGATATCCAGCGAATCGACATACGACTGCCGCATGAGTTGCAACATCTGGTCAGGTTTCGACGACGGTGACATCACCAACTGCCCGTTGCGGATATAGAAATGCTGGGCATTGACCTTGTTGCTCACGGCGTTGCCGATGATGAATCCAAGCAGGATACATAATACGGACACCGTAGGTAAAATGTACTTCTTCATAATCTCAAATCACTAAACTTCTAACACTCAACCCTCAATTTCGTCAGGCATATAATCAACCTGTATGCCCGCACGCTTGAGCAGTTCAACGCCATCCATCAGTCGGTACTTCTCGCCATATACCACTCGCTTGATGCCCGCCTGTATGATCAGTTTGGAGCACTCCATACATGGTGAAGCCGTAACGTAGAGTGTTGCTCCGTCGGAGCTGTTGTTGGAGCGTGCTACCTTGGATATGGCATTCGCCTCAGCATGAAGCACATAAGGTTTGCTGACGTTGTTTTCGTCTTCGCATACGTTCTCAAAGCCCGAGGGTGTGCCGTTGTAACCGTCACTGATAATCATCTGGTCACGTACAAGCAGCGCGCCTACCTTGCGGCGCACGCAATAACTGTTCTCCGACCAAGTGCGCGCCATGCGCATGTACAAGTGATCACGTTTGTCTTGTTTGTTCATATTCGTTGGTTAGATAAATATTACCGATTTATGGTGAGCAAAATCCATGCCAAAGCCGCAGGGTTGACAGCTATTGTCAGTAGGCAATGCCCAGTTTGAGTCCAAACAGTATGCAACAGAACTGCGCACCCTGGTTGGAAGAGCCGTAATAGGCAGTCTCGGAGCGAAGCAACTGATGTTTGACACCAAAGTATGCGTCGGCAAACACGGCCACCTTGTAGTTGATATCTCGCGCCAATGATTGGTACATCACCATCGGTGAGCACAATACCCGTGATGCGCTGCTGAGCACACAACACAACTACCTGCAGTACAAAGATCAATAACAAAGCAAGGCGTTTCATAAGGCGGTGATTAGACGGATTCGAACACAAAGGTACAAATAAAAATGCATATTTGCAAGTTTTACCATAAAAATAATTGTATTTGCTGCAATATAATGAAATTTTTCAGCGGAAATATTTGGAAGTTTGCGAAAAAAGTTGTACCTTTGTGCGCTTTTCGTGTAAAAGCACGACCATTAAGGTGTCGGTCTGCATGTCAATCGGCACAAATTACTAACCCGGGCAAGCGATTCGTGAAGTCGTAGCCCATTAATCAACAAACAAATGGCAACAAAAATTCGTTTGGCACGTCATGGTCACAAGGACTATGCTTACTACCACATCGTAGTAGCCGACAGTCGTTCACCGCGTGACGGCAAGATTATTGAGCGTCTTGGCTCTTACAACCCTAACACTAATCCCGCAACGGTCGATCTTAACTTCGAGCGCGCGCTGCATTGGGTAAACGTAGGTGCTCAACCCACCGACACCGTTCGCAACCTGCTGTCAGGTGAGGGTGTACTGATGATGAAGCACTTGCAGGGTGGCGTAAAGAAAGGCGCCTTCAACGAGGCTGAAGCACAAAAGCGCTTCGATGCCTGGAAGGCTCAGAAGGATGCCAAGTTCGGCAAGATCAGCCGTGAAGAGGCAGACAAGAAGGCTAAAGCTGCAAAGGCTCTCCTCGCTCAAGAGGTAGAAACCAACAAGGCTAAAGCCGCTGAGGTCGCCAAGAAACGTCAGGAGGCCGCTGAAGCACTGGCTGCTGCCGCCGTTGAGGCTGCAAAGGAAGCTGCTGAAGCTGTGCAAGAGGCTACTGAGCCCGCACAAGAGAGTGCCGCTGAATAATCAACGCAACGTTGCAACAAGGTGGTGTGTCACTCGACACGCCACCTTAATTTTTTACTCACATCCATCTACCGATACAGATGACCAAACTGCTGAACATTTCTATTGTTCTGTACTGCACCCCGGAGGGCGAATGGCAGCCGCTGGTGCAGGAATTGCTGCGTTCGGCACATGTCAACTGTATCTATCTGGTGGATAACTCGCCCAAAGGCAAGCAACTGTCGGCAGAAAAAGTTCTGAAAGCATTGAACGCAAAACCGGCAACCGTACAGTACATCCCAAACGCCACGAACCTCGGCTACGGAGCAGCACACAACATTGCTATCCGCGAATCGATATACGACAATATACCCTATCACCTGGTGCTGAACTCGGATATCCAAGTCAGCGCAGAAGCCATCGACCGACTGCTGGCTGTGATGCAGGCCCATCCTGCCATAGGCCACCTGATTCCACGCGTAAAGGGTACGGACGGTCAGGAGCAGTACGTATGCAAACTGCTGCCTACCCCGATGGATCTGATTCGGAGAATAGTGCTCGGGAAGCGCGCCCACAACAACTCCCGCAACGCATGGTTCGAATTAAGACATATGGACCACTCGCGCCCCATCAATGCACCGTATCTGTCAGGCTGCTTTATGCTGCTGCGAACCAAAGCATTGCTGAAAGCCGGACTGTTCGACGAACGGTACTTCATGTACCCCGAGGATATTGACCTGACCCGGCGTATACACCGCGACTACCTTACATTGTACTATCCGTCAGAAACCATCGTTCACACACACCGACAGGCATCATACCACAGTCTGCGGATGCTGCGCATCCACGCCGTGAACATGATCAAGTACTTCAACAAATGGGGTTGGTGGCGCGACAAAGAGCGCCAAACGTTTAATGCAGTTTGTTTAGGCGCTCAGCATCCAAACGCAGAAGCACAGCCAGCAGAAGCGTAAAACTGATAAGCGACGAACCGCCGTAACTGAAGAACGGCAACGGTATACCGATAACAGGCAACAACCCAAGAACCATTCCGACATTGATGGTCAGGTGGAAGAAAAAGATGCCCGCCACGCAATACGCATATATCTGCGAATAATTGTCGCGCTGGCGCTCGGCAATAACCAGCAGGCGCAAGATGAATATCAGATAAACCAACAACAGACCTGCCGAACCTATAAATCCCCACTCCTCACCTACTGTACAGAATATAAAATCAGTATCCTGCTCCGGCACAAAGCGGAGTTTGGTTTGTGTTCCCTGCAGGAATCCTTTGCCACTGAACTGACCTGAACCGATGGCAATGAGCGACTGATTGACATTGTAGCCCGCCCCCGTAGGATCATCCTTCAAGCCCAGGAGCACTTCGATACGCGTACGCTGGTGTGGCTGCAGGACACGGTCGAACACTACATTACATGCCTCGCAGAAAATCAGTGCAACGGCTACATACACCGTTACCAACAACATATTGAAGTGCCGGCGATAAATAGCCACGGCTGAAAAATATACCATAGCCAAAACCAGGGCAATAAGAGACACAAAATTGAAATTAACAGTGTGCCAAATATTAACTATCAATCCAGCAGCGTAAGTAACGGCTACTATTCCTACAATAACAAGCGCCTGCTTCCAATCCCGCTCACGCAGCCACGCAAAGCCGACAACCACTGCCATGAGCACAATATAGCAAAGCAATATTCCCACATCGCCTTCGCCCCAAGGCAACGCTACTTCGCAGTACCGGATAGAACAGATAAACAACAACGCAAACGACAGACCTCCTGTAATTACATATCCGGACATACCAAAGCGGTAGAACATAATCATGAACGATGCAAACACGAGAGCCGAACCTGTTTCCTTTTGCCACACCATGATGATAGCCGCAGGCAGCGCGAGCAACAGGAAAGGCATCAGCAGGTCGCGCCACGAACGCATGCGGTAATCGTACCGACCCATATACTTCGCCAGCGCCAGAGCAGTAATCATCTTGGCGAGTTCGGCAGGCTGGAACTTAATCGGACCTATGTCTATCCAGGACATGGAACCCTTGGTGTTATGAGCAAGCAAAGGCGTGGCTAACAGAACAAGTATCCAAAACGCATAGATAAGATACGCCGTGACCTCGTAAGTCTTACCCTCGATGAACAACACTGCTATACCTAACACACAGGCTATACCCAGCCACAAGAACTGCTTGCCGGCACGGTTGCTGAGGTCGAACAATGAGGTCTGGTCGAAGGTGTAACTGGCACCGTAGATGTTCAGCCAGCCAAACAGAGCAATCACCAGAAAGAGGATGATTGTCCACCAGTCAAGACCTGATATGATGTTGTTGCGAGTCAAAGAAATTACGAATTAAATTAAAAATTACGAATTAAAATTATTAATTATGAATTACGAATTATTCCGACGACGGGTGCGTGAGAATGGCGTTGACCATTTTGTCGTAAATATGCTTACGTGTAACGGTGCCTGTGAGGTACTGCTCCATCATCAGTGAAGCGATAGGCGCTGCCCAGGTTGACCCAAAGCCGGCATTCTCAACCACGACAGCCACAGCAATCTTCGGATTATCCATCGGAGCAAAACCGATAAAGATTGCATGATCTTTACCATGCGGATTCTGCGCGGTGCCGGTCTTACCACACATCTGCAGAGAGTCGATATTATACCACCGGCCTGTACCATTGGTCATCACCTGATGCATGCCCTGTGCAGTAAGACTAAACCACTCGGCATCCATACCCGTTTCCTGCCGCAAGTCGGCAGAAGCGGTGAGTTCAGTATTCAAGTGCGGCGTGATATAGTATCCTCTGTTGGCGAGTGTAGCAGCCTGGTTAGCCAGTTGCAAGGGCGTGATGAGTATTTCGCCCTGACCTATACTGAGTGAACGGATAGTGATGGCTTTCCAGCCTTTCTCGCCATACGTACGGGTGAATTGCCGCTCTGTAGGAATGGCACCGGTTGCCTGTTCGCCTATATCCGTACCCTCGAAACGGTTACCGAGGCCAAACTTCATCACATCGTCACGCCAAAGGTTATAGCGCTTGCGGAATGTAGCATTGCCATCGCCATATCCGTCCCGCTGAAGCATATCACGGAATGCGCACCAGAAGTACGGATTACAACTCTGCTCTATAGCATTCAGGAGCGATACTGGCGAGCCGTGATGGTGCGTACACTTGATAGGCGATGAGCCCGGTCCGGAACAAGGGTACTTGGTGATCGGTGTTATTCCTCCCTCCTGCAGACAAACGACGGACTGGATAGTCTTGAAGGTCGATCCCGGAGGATAAGTAGCCTGTGTAGCACGGTTGAACAACGGTTTGGCAGGATCGTTGCGCAGCATATTATACTGTGCCGAACGCTGTTTGCCGACAAGAATCTCAGGATTCCATGTCGGAGAAGACGCCAGTGCAAGAATCTCCCCTGTGGCCGGTTCGATAGCCACAGCGCTACCCACCTTACCTCGCAGAAGTTGTTCTGCCAATGCCTGCAATTGTATATCCAGCGATAGATGCAAATCAGTACCCGTGACAGCCTCAACATCTTCCGCACCGTCATGATAAGAACCCTGTATGCGTCCGCGCGAGTCGCGCATGATAACCTCCACGCCCTTCGTTCCGCGCAACCGTTGCTCGTACGTTCGTTCGAGTCCGTCCCGTCCGGCATAATCGCCTGCCTGATAATAATCATCGCGGTCGATATCATACTGCGACACCTCGCCCACCGAGCCTAAGATATGCGCAGCATACGGATACGTATATCCACGCAATGTACGCTTGCGGATACCTGCGCCGTTGAACTTATACGATGTTTCCCGCAGTGAGGCAACTTCCTGTTTGGTGAGTTGCGACATGAAAATCTGCGGCGTGTACGTGGAGAATCCGCGATTGCGGCGTTTGTCCCGGATTGCGGTTATACGTTCGGCAAACTCCAGACTATCAATACCCAGGCACTGGCAGAAAGCCAGCGTGTCAAAGCCGTGACGCATCTCCTGAAAGATAAGAGTAACCTCGTATATAGGCTGGTTGAACACCAGCAGTTCGCCATTGCGGTCGTAGATAAGTCCGCGAGACGGGTAAATGATCTGACGAAGCAGAGCATTGCTGTCAGCCTTCTGCTTCTGCGACTGGTCGATGATCTGTAACCAAAACAGTCGGACAATGAAAATCATCACCACAAACACAACGGATGCGGCGATGATATATGCTCGACGGCTGTAAGGATCGTTGGTCATTTACGAATTAGGCATTTGCGATTAGGCAATTGGGCGTTTAGGTATTTTTGCGAACGTACTCAAACATCAGTACGAGCGCAAAACTAAACAGTCCGCTGAAGATAATTTGCAGCAAAGTTAGACCAAAATGACGGAACGTGAACGCCTCCAACAGAAAAACCATTGTATGATGCAGCAGAACCAGCACAGTAAGCATACGCAGATAGTTGCCCATGCCGATTGTCTGAATCGTTATGCCGCCCTTCATACGCTCGATATCCTGCACGTAATGTGCCACAAGCAAAGGACGCAAGTAGGCAATCATCACACATGCGGCCATATGTATACCCGGAGCGTGCGTACTGATATCCATAACAGCACCAATAGCCGCTCCGATAAGCATCTGCGCCCAACGCGGCAAATCGATAGGCAACATAATGATTGCCCAAATATACACGAACGGATGCACCAGTCCCAACCAATGCAAGTTATCCAGCAACAGCACCTGCAAGAACAGGAGCAAAGCCAGAATACCTATGTAGCGGAGCCAATTCACGTCGGTTGAATGTTACGTATTGAATGTTTATGTGTTTCAGGACGAATGACTACTGAATAGAGTCAAGTTCTGCACGGTGGTTATAATGCAAGATATGTACGGTGCGAAGCGAGTGGAAATCAGTAGCCAACGCCACATCGATATCGTAATACGAATCCCCCTCACCGAGCGAGAGTTCGGACACGACGCCTACCGGCACATTGGCTGGGAAGATAGCGCTCAATCCGCTGGTGACGATGGTATCGCCAACCTGCACATTCACATGTCGGGCAACATCCTCAAGTTTGGCTGTGCCGATATCGGGTGTGTGCCAATGGAGGGTAGCCATATAATCATTCTTGCTAATCATCGAGGAGATGAATATTCCCTCATTAATGACAGGTGCCACGACTGAGAAATGTGCGCTGACCGATTGCACGACACCAACTATACCATCCTTGCCAATCACTCCCTGGTCGGGCATCACGCCATCACGCTCACCACGGTTAAGCGTGAGGTAGTTGTGATGACGGTCGTTGCTGAAAGCAATAACCCGCGCAGGAATAAACGAGTAATCAAGATCGGCAGCGATATACGGCGATTCAACTCCGGTAAAACCCCGAGTATTGTCTAGGGTTGTCCCTGTGTTCGCCATGTCTTTTCCCAAGCCTTCATCGTTGCTGTTCAGTTCGCGAGCATTGGTCAGGCTCATGATTTGCCGGTTCAGTCTGGCGTTCTCCTCAAGCAGTTGCTCGTTGTCAGCCCGCAGACGGAAATAGGATGCCATATTATCCACCATAAGCTGAATACTGCCGGTAACAGCATTGGCTGCTCCCTGCATAGCAATCTGCTGGTACTTATTGCCACGGATAACGAGAATAAAAGCAACAACTTCCAAGCCCACCAAGAGCAGGAAGTTGCTGTATCGTACTATCAGTTGCAATAAGTTGCGCATTGATAGTTAATAGTTAATAATCAACAGTTAACAATTAACAATTAACCGCAGTGATCATCGAATCAGGAATCCGAAGCGGTCGTAGTTCTTGAGCGCAATACCCGTGCCTCGTGCTACGGACAAAAGCGGCGCCTCAGCTACATGGAAGGGGATAGTAATCTTATCCTCCAGACGCTTGGCCAGTCCGTGGAGTTGTGCTCCACCGCCTGCGAGATAGATACCGCGTGCCACAATATCGGCATAAAGCTCAGCCGGCGTTGCCTCGAGCGCAGCGAGTACAGCTTGCTCGATACGCGAGATTGATTTCTCCAAGCAGTGTGCTATCTCCTGATAGCTCACCTGCACCTTCATCGGCAGCGCGGTTACTTTGTTAGGTCCGGTAACCTGATAATCCTCAGGTGCATCCTCGAGTTCGGGCAGAGCAGCGCCAACGGCAATCTTGATACGCTCGGCCGTCGGTTCGTCGATACGCATATTGTGCATACGGCTCATGAAGTCGATGATATCGCGGTTGAAGTCATCGCCTGCAGTCTTGATGGACTTGTTAGCCACTATACCGCCAAGCGAAATAACAGCGATCTCGGTTGTACCTCCACCTATATCTACGACCATGCATCCTTCCGGTGCTTCGACATCGATACCGATGCCTATAGCCGCAGCCATCGGCTCGTAAAGCATATAGATCTCACGTCCACCGGCATGCTCGCAGCTGTCACGTACGGCACGTATCTCAACTTCCGTACAACCTGAGGGTATACCTACCACCATACGGATAGCCGGTGTGAACAGTCGGTTCTTTTGCGGAATCATCTTAATCAGTCCGCGTATCATCATCTCACACGCCTGGAAGTCAGCAATGACGCCTTCCTTCAACGGACGTACGGTACGTATCTGCTGGCTGCCACGGCCAATCATCTGTTGCGCCTTGCGGCCTACTGCCAGGCACTTGTTGTCTGCAACAGAGATGGCTACCACACTCGGCTCGTTGACAACGATTTGGTCGTCATACATAATGAGAGTGTTGGCTGTTCCAAGGTCAATTGCAATCTCTTGGGTAAAGGAGAAAAAAGCCATAGTGATTATGATTTAGTCATTTACTATTCAATCAGTTTTTATACAGGGTCAATAGCCTGTGCGATGGAATTGGCTATCTGTGCCATCTCATCAGCGGGAAGTGAAAGCTTGGGGTTGGTAAAGAGCATATCCCGTTCCGAGTTCATCGGCACGAGATGAATATGCACATGATTAACCTCCATGCCAAGCACAGCCACACCAACACGCTTGCATCCGGTAGCCTTTTTGATGCCGGCGGCTACTTTCTTGGCAAACAGCATGAGACTTGCGAGCAACTCATCTTCAAGGTCGAATATATAATCTGCTTCCGGTTCGGGCAACTTGGGGATAACCAAAGTGTGCCCCTTCACCAGCGGATTGATGTCAAGAAAAGCATAGCAGCAATCGCTCTCAGCCACCTTGAAACTGGGAATCTCACCATTGATGATTTTTGTAAAAATTGTCATAACCGATTACGTAGTTAATACATTACTTTTTCAATACTTACACCTGTTGGCGGAATTAAAAAAGTGTTCTTTGATTAAATTTTTTAACAAAAAAAG
>SAMEA3663077__coassemble_360_pt1 | contig 17683 bp, 15 predicted proteins | sample SAMEA3663077__metabat2_high_PE_010 | metagenome-assembled genome bin SAMEA3663077 (sample SAMEA3663077) | pig gut metagenome | biome: pig gut; feature: pig-associated habitat; material: faeces | place: France | collected 2012
TGTAGTCGTTTAGTGCTCGCCGCTGTTCCGGCGAGTATGCGCAGCGGTGTCCTGTCTCAGGCGGTATTCCGCCGTCCATACTTCTTTTCTTTTCAGTCGTTTGCCAAACGCAGCCCGTTCTTCTTTTTCTGCCAAATCCGCAGGAAAGACTAAAAAAAATGACACAAGCCTTGCAAATATCAAATATTTTTCGTACCTTTGCACCCAGAAAAGATAACTGGAACTAACATGACTACACTATCCGATAGTGCACGAGATTTCCAGATGGCAGACATGAAGTCATTCGATGAACCTATGCCTGCGATTGGTATCTTCTGGTATGATCCGAAAGAACACGAATTCTTCGGGGTTTACAAGAAAGAGTTGACGCCCAAGATGGTGGAAGAGTCTTTGCAAAACGGGATAAATGTCATAAACTACGAAAAGCCTGACCACTGCCAAGGTACGCGTGGACGTGTGGCATGGAACATTGACAAGTTCATTGTTCTCGTCGGCAAATGGGCGGAAGATATCCAGGACGAACTGACAACACTTATTAACCGGCATTTTGCCCTGCCATACTTCGAATTTGTTTACGATGAACACTGGGACTTAGGTCACGGCTGGTCAGCAGATTTATAACACCTCTGCCGCAGGGTTAATCGCGGCAACATAAGACATAAGGTGCAAGCGAGCACCTTTACAGGCGCGACAAGCCCAAACTTGATGACTTGAAATCTTAAAGATTTCAGTAATCATTACAATTTCTGGTCATGGTTTATACACGCTAAAGGAAGTTAAAAGACAACAAAAATCTAAACAATTGGAATAAATCAAGTAATAATGTTTGAAAATTGGTATCAAAAAATAGTCGAATGGTTTTCTGATTTATCAGACCGCCGCAAACTGATTGACGATTTCAATCGTTCGGCTCGTGAAGCATGGGTTGATGGCGTTGCGCCGGTTAATATGAAAGCCTCTATTTCACGAGGTTATTCACCCTACAAACATCAGTATTCCAAATGGATGGCAAGCGGTTTTCGCATAACTGTTTTTGCTGGCATGCAGTTGCCCAAAACCCAGATAACGCTAATAGGCATGGTTATCTTACAAAATGACATACTCGTTCGTCGAATGGTTGTTTTGGGATGGGATACTTTGGAGATTCAATGCGATACTGGTAACTTTGGATGCCGTTGGCAATTAAGCGATTATTTAGCAATTGGTTGATAAAGTTTCATTAAAGTCATGGAAGATTCTATATGTTTAGCAGCAGACACATTGGCACGTATATCGTCTGCAATGGAGAGTTCTGGGGCTATGAGGCCTAATTATTGGCAATGGATGGCCTTGGCTCTTATGATTATTTGCATCATCGAATTGATCATAATTTTGCACACAAGAAACACAAAAAGACATAATGTGAAAAGACCCGCCGACAAACTTCGTGCCCAAGTGCAGAACGACGAACCCATTGATTTTACCAATATTATGAATAGCGCATTTCTCTCTACCGAGTTATATAACAAGCTGAAAGTAAAGTGTCATCCTGACCGCTTTGTGTCTAATTATTCAAAACAAAAATTAGCGGATGACTTATTTCAACGCATCACACAAAATAAGGCAAATTACAAAGTCCTACAGCAACTAAAACAAGAGGCAGAAGAAACGTTAAATATTTCCATTTGAATATAACTATGAATTTCGACTCTATATCGCCGTTAATTCCTCTGCTACAAGAGGTAGCAAAGCAGACAAATCCAGAGAATTTCATGGAACCGTACGATGCTAGACGAGTAAAACGTGCCGCACAACTGAATGCACAAGTGTACGAAGTTGATAGCAAAAACCCTTTGGCAGTGCTGAACCTATTAGATTCAACCAGGGAGGATTTAGAATGCAAATATTCTGCTGAACTTGTGTACCAATATCTAATATCAATCTACAAGCCAACGAATCCTACGAACAATAATCCTGACAATTTTGATTGGTGTAATAATCTATGTCAAGGATTATATGATGTTAGGGGGAGTGTATCGAATATGATTCATCTTATTCAAAAGGAAACTGCTGGACGCAAGGTACCTACCCCTCCGGAGTCATCAAATGGTAATGATTATTTTGGTTTAATTGCGTTTACTTCATTAACGATAATTGCAATAATCGTTGCTACTATCTTAATAGAGCAATTATAGCAATTATATTTTATTTAAGGACGCATGATTTTTGCGCCCGCCAGCAGTGCGGGAACGATTATTTTCAAATTTCGCTGCAAAGGTACAAAAAACTGACATTTGCAAATATTTTTAACATTATTTGAAAACTTTGCAAAAGCGATGCATATACTGAATGTCCAGCATCCCTCCTTCACGACAACATGCCTTACACCGTCCAAGGCGTAGCGGTGAAGTAACCGACAACGGCTATGTTGATTACATTTCAAGGCAGGGAGCAATCCTTGCCTTGATTTTGCTATATTCCATTTAGCGCCTCACCCTTCCACTATGTAAGCGCAGCGGTGCCTGTTTCAGGCGGTATTCCGCCGTCCATACTTCGTTCATTGCGCCGGAATTTGATTCCGGCACGGCTCTTCGAGCCGCCATGCATCTACCAAATTTGGGCAATCTCATCTCTGCTCTATTCTTCTCTTTCCCCTGCGTTATGCGGGGGCTTTTACTTGCTGCATCGTCTTTGCCGTTCTCGATAACAGGGATTCGTAATTCCCCGTAACCGGCTTGGAGGAAGGGACATCGTACAATCTGACAATCACCGCCAAGGATGGCAACGGCAGCACGCTTGACGAGAAGACAATGGCCTTTACCACGGCCGGCGGCACAGGTGTTGAAGACATCAATGCACCTGCCACATCAAAAAGCTCAACTAAAATCCTCCGCAACGGCGAACTCCTCATCCTCCGCGACGGCAAAACCTGCACCGTACAAGGGCAGGAAGTAAGATAACCGTGCTCGGCAGGGCTAAACTGCATTCGTGCCCTTTAGAGCCAAGGCCATTGCCCTCCTTGCCTACATACAGAACGGCACCTTCACCGGTGTCGTTCTGTTGTTCTCACACTCCCCGCCCTCTCTCCAGCCTCTTGCAATCATCTCATCTTCACCCTTTTGATGCCTGGCTTGTGTCTTTCCGGATACAATATACACATTTCACAACCCAAAGCACAAGAAAAAAGACACAACCTACACCACAATCATCTCATCTTCACCCTCTTATGATGCCTGGCTTGTGTCTTTCTGGATACAATATATACATTTCACAACACAAAGCACAAGAAAAAAGACACAACCCACACCACAATCATCTCATCTTCACCCTCTTATGATGCCTGGCTTGTGTCTTTCTGGATACAATATACACATTTCGCAACCCAAAGCACAAGAAAAAAAGACACAACCTACACCACAATCATCTCATATTCACCCTCTTATGATGCCTGGCTTGTGTCTTTCCTGATACAATAGCACATTTCACAACCCTGAGCGTAAGAAAAAAAAGACACAACCCACATCACAATCATCTCATCTTCACCCTCTTATGATGCCCGGCTTGTGTCTTTCCGGATACAATATACACATTTCACAACCCAAAGCGCAAGAAAAAAAGACACAACCCACACCACAATCATCTCATCTTCACCCTCTTATGATGCCTGGCTTGTGTCTTTCTGGATACAATGTACACATTTCACAACCCAAAGCACAAGAAAAAAAAGACACAACCAACACCACAATCATCTCATCTTCACCCTCTTATGATGCCTGGCTTGCGTCTTTCTGGATACAATAGCACATTTCGCAACCCTGAGCGTAAGAAAAAAAGGCACAACCCACATCACAATCATCTCATCTTCACCCTTTTACGATGCCTGGCTTGTGTCTTTCCGGATACAATATACACATTTCGCAACCCTGAGCGTAAGAAAACAAGACACAACCCACATCACAATCATCTCATCTTCACCCTCTTGATGCCTGGCTTGTGTCTTTCCTGATACAATAGCACATTTCACAACCCAAAGCACAAGAAAAAAAAAGACACAACCAACATCACAATCATCTCATCTTCACCCTCTTATGATGCTTGGCTTGTGTCTTTTCGGATACAACATACACATTTCACAACCCAAAGCACAAGAAAAAAGACACAACCCACACCACAATCATCTCATCTTCACCCTCTTGATGCTTGGCTTGTGTCTTTTCGGATACAATATACACATTTCACGACCCAAAGCACAAGAAAAAAGACACAAGCCTTGCATATATCAAATATTTTTTGTAACTTTGCAGCGCTAATCCGTACAACCGGTGACCCCGAATCGCCAAACATGAATCTACGCAACATGAAAGAAGTCCGCATTACTGCTGTTCGCCAAACAGTTTACAATGATCTGATGGCCAAGTTCGAGAACCCCATCGAGCACACCTGCAACATTCGCCAAGGGCAACAATGGATATCCATCAACGGCCAGTGCCCGGAAGGGATGTGCCCGGCAGCATGGCTTACCATGCGTGACTTTGTGCGGCAACTGGCGCGCGGAAAAGGCAATTTCTATGACGGTTGGATGCGAAATCCGATGAGCGCCATGATCAGTTGCAACGACGGGTTCCGTCCGTTCAGTTTCTACATCGAGGCTATCGACAAACCAAAGCCCAACTCGAAAACTGAGAAGCCAAAAGCACTTCTAAGTTCCCAACAAAGAATCGACCAACGTGTTGAGAAACTGATAGTTGTCATTGGTAAAGCTGTTATCCCGCGACGACAGATTGTTGCCGAATTGGACATGAGACAAAGCAGTCGTCATACTTTCATCAACAATTATCTCAAGCCTGCCGTCGCCAATGGTTACGTTGAGATGGCTAACCCGAAATCTCCCAATACTCCCGGACAAGCCTACCGTCTCACAGCCAAAGGCCTCGCCCTCTACACCAGGTTACTATCCACGACAGAGTAATGTTGTGCCTTTGGGGTAAAACGGCTCTAACAGCTCACAGAATGGCGCCTACCGACTGACTATTACTTTTTATGTGCTGAAAATTTGCAAATATCAAATATTTTTCGTACCTTTGCACCCGTAATTCACCCGCCGGCAATCGAGCCCGAACACCGATCGCAAGCGCATTGCACCGAGACTGTATTGGGTGATTATTGTGTGGTTATTGTGTAATTATTGTGTGATTTAATCGAATAGTATGGCAAGAGAACGACTTACACCCGGCATTGACGAGCTCCGCGGAGCAACCTCGCCCGGACACATTCATCGCGTCAAAAGGTTTCGCGACGCACGCAAACGAATCATCGGACTGGGGCCGCAAGAAACATACGACATTATGCATCCGCGAGATTGGAAGAAAAAACCCGCACAAGGCGAAGAAAAAGCCAACCAGGATCTCTTCAGAGAAGCCGACAAAATCAAGGAAGAAGCCCTCAACACCCCCGAGCTCTACGAGTATTGGCAACATCGTTTTGAGTTGCAACTTCCTACTACCCGCGGATCCAAACCTGACAAGTACGCACTTTACGACCCGCATACAGGCAGCAAAAAACGCTACAAACGCTTCGACGCATTTGTGCGTACAATGATCATGCAGGAACTGCGACACGCACGGCAAAACCCCGACGCTGAACCGTCTTTCCTTTCGAAAAAGGACTAATTTCATCAAAAAACGCAAAAAAATCTAAGGAAATTTGCAATTTTAGCATTTTTTTTGTAACTTTGTCGGCGTAATTTTCGATGCACATGCGCAAGCGTGTAAAACAACACCCCAAATCACTATCAACGCATACAAACACCAACGCTATATGAAAAAACATCTAACCATTGCCGGTCTGGCTGTGCTCGTGGCAAGCCTTAGCATCCTGACCGGTTGCGAAAAAGTAGAACCCGTAGCCATCACCACCGGACAACTTGTCGGTCTGTGGGGATTATCGACTGACGAGAACCCGACACCAACTTATCAGGAGTATGTTCATTTCTTTGAGGACGGCACGTTTGAATACTACAACATAGCCAAACCGAACTACGGTTACCATCGCGGCACATACAGATGTGAGGAAACGCAGTTTGTGGTGACATACAATAACATACGCTCGTATGTACTGGTTGACAGCGTGTATCGTTTATCAGCCGCCTACAACGACCTATCACATTTGTATCGGGCTGTGTTCACGACCATAGAAGTTACCAATAGACGAATAACCACCAAGGACAACGCTACCATCTATTACCACGCCGCAACGGCTATTCCCTCTACGTGGAACAACGAATTGTCCGCACCGGATGCCAAGCCTTCAACCGAAACTCTGATCGGACAATGGGATGAAGTCAGCTTCTACGAACTGACGAACTATGGCACTACATGGTGGTATCTGTTCAAACCTGTTGAGGCGGGTATCACACTGCTGGCAGACTCTGCCATATCAGGAGGAAACTTCTGGATGCACCGCGTATGGAATCAGCAAAAGAAAGACGGAAAGATTAATGCCTCGGAAGAAATCTGGATGGAGTACAACGACTGCCGCTGGTTCATCAACGACGGCAAGCTCACTCTGACATGCAAAGCCTATACTGCCTATACGCCGGGCACTGACGGCAGTCGGACTAACGAACGGCATGTATCGTTCGACAAGCCCCTGACTGTACAGTTCACCGTGCATTTGCTTACCAACTACTACTGCATTCTTTACGACAGCGAGTTGCGATTGTTCTTTGCCTTCCACCGCCATCCGGCCAAGGCTCAAGGTGCGCCGCAGCACAACGGCATGCACTCCGTTATCAACTACCGCGCTGCAGAACCCGCATGCGACGACAATCTGAACATTTCTGCACTTTTTAGGTAAAGAGATTTGCATATTCGAAAAAATTTGTGCAACTTTGCGGGCTTTTTGAAAAACACCACTTGATATAATGAAAAGGCTATACACACTGCTGCTTTCCGTTCTGGCGGTAACCTTGATGCACGCTGCATCGTACGGCATTCTGGTGAACGGTAATATGTACTACGCCGGCACGAAGAACGCCAATAACGGCGACACGTCGATTGAGGAATATATGGTACTGGGCTTGCGCCTGAAATCGGGCGATTACTGCCAGCTCTATAACCGTGAGAGCGGCGATGCCTGGGTGATAACCTTGGACTCATACAGCACCACAACCATCGCACAGGCTGACGGCAAGTACACTATCAGCAAGGACGATTGCTACGACTTTTACATCAAGCTCAAATGGGGAGCCGACCAACTCTACGTTGGCGGCAATGCCGGTTGCAAAGACCTGCAGGGCGAAGATATATCCTCCGCCACACCTACCCCAACCTGCCCGGAATCCTACGGACTGTTGATTGACGGGCAATTCGTAGCATGCACACGCAACGAGAAACAGTTGGAGTGGAAGGAGTACACGCTTCGCGACGTACAACTACTGAAGAACCAAACCATACAACTCTACGACACCTGCAGCAAAGCCGCGTGGGTAATGCAGAAGTTCGCACCCACCAGTTACGAGTTCCCCATTAAGGACGGCAAATACATCGTTCCCGAAAACGGCACGTACGATTTCTACCTGAAGTTTATCTACGAAAACGACGAGGTATATATCGCCAAGCACGGCACTTACACCACAGCCGTTCGTGACCAGTGTACGGACGTTATGATGCAGGCATTCTTCAACGAATCGTACAACGACGATGCTCCGGGTGTGAGCGCTACTAAGGATTATAAATTAGGTTTGGGCAATACGCGCTGGTCAACGCTTCTGCCGCAAGCCGAAGAGATAGGCAAATATATCGACCTGATCTGGCTGCCGCCAAGTGCACAAGGCGACGGCATGGGGTACCACCCGAAGAACTATAGCAACCAGAATTCCAACTGGGGCACACGTGCCGAATTGGAGGCGCTGATTGCAGCCTTCCATAATGCAGGAGCAAAAGTGATTGCAGATATTGTTATCAACCATTGCACGGGTTGGACAAGTTGGTGCGACTTTCCGGAGTTTGACTTCGGCGAGTACGGCACGTTCCACCCGGATGCTTCGTACATCTGCAACAACGACGAGGTGAACCTCAACCCCGATGCTGGCGAGTGCTACGGCAAAGCCACCGGACCGAGCGATGACGGCGACAATTGGGACGGTGCGCGCGACTGGGCACATGATTCGCCAACGGTGCAGGAGATGTTCAAGGCATACCTCAAATGGATGCGGAATGTCATGAAGTACGACGGATGGCGTTACGACAAAGGCGACGGCTTCAACAACTGGCATCACGACAACTACAACAAAGCCTCCGGCCCGTACATCGCATTCATGGAATGCTATGCCGGCGACGACAAGATCATCTGGGGTATCGAGCAGGCTAACCGAAACCTGATGGCACTGGATTTCCAAACCAAGTGGCAGGCGTTTGACGCCATAGCTGGTTTCAATTACAGCAAGTGTCAGGGCAGCGGTCTGCTGGGTCAGGGTTATGCACGTAACGCCGTGACGTTCATCGAGAGCCACGACTGGTTCCTGCGTCCTGACAACGAGAACGAGTTCGGCGGTCGAGGCAACTCGCTCAAGCCCGAACTGAAAGACCGTCTGCTGCAAGCCAACGCCTTCCTGCTGGGCATGCCGGGCGTGCCGTGTATATTCTACCCGCACTGGGTAAAGTACAAGGAAGAAATCAAGCCTATGATTGAGGCGCGCAAGTTAGCGGGCGTTCATTCCGAGAGCCCCGTTTCCAACGAGCAGGCTGAGCAAGGCGGCTACCAATGCACATTGCAGGGCAAATACGGCTGGCTCGTGCTGCAACTCGGCAACAAGACAACTCATGACGGCTGGGGCGACAGCGCATACAAACTGATTGCCAAAGGGCCGGGATATGCGATGTGGGTAAACCGCACAGCACCTATCGACGACCCGGAAACAGCCATCAGCAATCAGCAGGCTGACGCCGTGCAACCCGAGAAGTTCATCAGCAACGGACAGATGTTTATCCGTCTGGGCGAACAGGTGTATGACATGATGGGCACATTGGTAAAAGGCAATTGACTGAGATAACGCAATACAATGAAAAAAACTATAACACTGTTTTTCGCCATCCTGTGCGCGGTTATGCTGCAAGCACAGAGTTATGGCATTCTGGTGAACGGCAAAATGTATTACGCCGGCTCGTACACCTCTGAGTTTGAGGGGTTCACACAGTACCTGGCTCATGTTCAGGTCAAAGCGGGTGACTACTGCCAATTGTATGACGCCGAGAACAAAGCCGCATGGGCAGTAGATGTCAACCAGTATTCGGAGAGCGGTTTTACCCGCAACGGCGACCGCATCAACATCTCGGTTAGCGGATGCTATGATTTCTACATCAAACTGAAGTACGGAGCCGACGAACTATACATCGGTCCGGGCTCGGACTGCGGCGAAGGTCAGGACATCAGCGGTGGAGATATCACGCCTCAACCTGGGTATGCAGGCTCTGCTCCGGCTAAATGTCCGGATGTGATTTTCCAGGCATTCTATTGGGATAGTTATACCGACAAAGGTTATGGCCGTACGAAGTGGATTGATTACCTCAACGGCAACAACGGCACATCGGCTGAAGAGATAGGCCAATGGTTCGACCTGATCTGGCTTCCGCCAATGAGCAAATCTACCGGCGGGACAGGCTACCTGCCTATACAATACAGTAACTTCGAGTCCGCTTGGGGAACAAAGACCAACCTTACCAAACTAATCAATACGCTCCACGAGAATGGTGCCCGCGTAGTTGCAGATATCGTAATCAACCATATAGCCGGCAGTAACGGATGGTGTACCTTTGCTAAACAATATTTTGGCACATACGGAACATTTTCACCTGACGCCTCATGGATATGCAGCACGGATGAGATGAACAGTGATAAGGGTGCCGGTGATTGCAAAGGTTCAGCCACCGGAGCTAATGACGACGGCTATGGTGACGAAGCCAACTACGGTTCCGGTCGCGACTGGGATCATACCAACGCCAAGGTGCGCGATATGTGCAAAGCCTACCTCAAATGGCTCAAAAATGATATCCATATCGACGGCTTCCGCTACGATTACTGCAAAGGTTTCCACAACAGTCATATCAACGACTACAACAAAGCCGCCGAGGCTTACTTCTCCGTTATGGAGATGTGGGACGGCAATGTCAACACTCTGCAGTCACACCTCAACGATGCCGGATGGAACACGCTGACCTTCGACTTCGCGATGAAGTATCAGGCATTCAACAACGGCATAGCGGCTGATAATTATGTAGCACTGAAAGGCGCTGGTCTGCCGGGCGCAGGCAAAGCGCGCTACGCCGTGACGTTCCTGGACAGCCACGACTCGTTCCAGCGCGACGACAATGAGTTCTGCGGCGCGGGTAACTCGATGAGCGTGTGCAAAGACAAGATTCTGCAATGCTATGCCTACCTGCTCTCCATGCCGGGAGTACCGCTGGTATTCTTCCCGCACTGGGTAACGTTCAAGGATCCTCTCAAGAAGATGATCAACGCCCGCTACAAGACTGGCGTTCACAGCGAGTCCGCTGTTACCGATGAGGCCGGCAACGGTTACTACAAAGCTACCATCACCGGCACCAACGGAGAGATTCGCCTGCTCGTGGGACCGAACTCGGGTTACAACAACACTCCGAATGGATACACGTTGGCTGTGAAAGGCACGAACTACGGCGTATATTACAAAACCAACAGCACTCGCGGTGACAAAAACACCGAGCGTATCGACCGCACCAAGACTGCCGTGGAGGATATTACCGCTGATGCAACAGTCAAAGGCGAGAAGTTCATCAAGGACGGAAAGATGTATATCCGCTGCGATAAGCGAACATACGACGTATTTGGACAATTGATAAATGATAATAATTGATAATTAAAACTAATACACTGCAATAGGCGCGCTTGAGTGCGCGCCACCTTACTAGTCAAAAATAACGAATCGACATACATATGAAACGCTTATTCACTACATTTTCGTTCGTGCTATTTACATTGTTACTCGTAGCACAGGTAACAACCGATCCCAATCCTGTTCCCGTAGGTCACACGGGAAAAGTAACCATCATCTTCGATCCTACCAGTGGCAACGGCGGCATGATTGGTGCAACCAAATGCTATGCCCACACGGGTCTGATCACCTCTGCCTCGACAAGTGACAGCGACTGGAAGAACGTGATTGGCAGTTGGCGTGGTGCTACCCAGCCTCAGCTGACCGCCACCAACGATGGCAAATGGCAGTTGACGATTGACAACATCTTTACGTTTTATGGCGTGCCGGAAAGTACGAACATCAAGAAGCTTGCGTTCGTCTTCCATGACGGTCCCGGCGGTACGAAAGAAGGTAAGGCAGCCAGCGGTGACATCTTTGTTGTGCTGGGCGAGGCGAGCGCACCGGACATCTGGGAGACGGTGGAAGGTGTAACGCCCACCACGAAAGCACGACCGGCCGGTGTGAGCAATGGTATCTACTACGGCGCCGACGGCACATCGGTGACCTTGTGTACGTACGCCGCAAGCAAGACTGAAGCCGCCAAGCGCGTGTTCCTGCTGGGCGATATGACGGATTGGAAACTTGACGCGGAACATCAGTTATACAAGGACGGCAACTATTTTTGGATCACGCTGACAGGGCTGACCAAAGGCAAAGAGTACCGTTTCCAATACGCAGTGGAGCGTGCTGATGGCGTGAGGAAGCAGATTTGTGATATCTATTCCGAGAAAGTACTCCACCCGGATGATCAATATGAGCCTAAGAAAGTTGACCCCACGCTGATCAGTTATCCGACCAAAGGTGCAGACGGCGGATATGTGACCGTTATCCGCCCAGGGAAAGCCGAATACGCATGGAGCGACGCAACGCTGAACTTCAAGCGACCGAATAAGGAGAACCTGATTATATACGAGGCGTGGGTGTACGACTATACAGCCGCCCGCACATTCAAGGGGCTGATGAACCGCTTGGACTATATTCAGAACTTGGGTGTGAATGCAATAGAGCTGATGCCCGTGAGTGAATTTGAGGGAAACATCAGCTGGGGTTACAACCCGACGTTATACTTTGCGGTGGATAAGACCTACGGCAAGCCCGAAGACCTGAAAGACCTGATCGATGAATGCCACAAGCGCGGTATAGCCGTGATTCTGGATATGGTGTTCAACCATACGAAAGGCACGAATCCTATGGCGAAGCTCTATCCGTACGGCAATGACCTGCAATATAACCCCTGGTTCAGCACCAACCCACCCGAGGGTGACAACGGCTATGGCGAGGAGTGGAACCATGACTTCGGTCCGGCACATGAGATGTTCACGCGCGCCTTCGCATATTGGCTGAAGGAGTACAAGATCGACGGCTACCGTCTGGACCTGAGTCACGGCTTGTGCGGCAACACGAACAATGCCGTATCCAACCTTAAGGATTACTACCAGAACGGCGTACAGGCGACCTCGCCCGGGGCGTATATGATCCTTGAGCACTGGGGAAACGGTCAAGACCAACTGATCAAGGACGGCATGCAATGCTGGACGGGCAACGTAATCACCAATGCCTACTGCCAAACAGCGATGGGATGGCTGAAGGACGGTGACGGTTTTGACGGAGCGAACCGCGCAGGATATGTATCCTACGCCGAGTCACATGACGAGGAACGCATGCAGTACAAAGCTAAAACCTATGGCAACGGAGACTTGCAGACCAACGAGGCAGCCCGATTGGGTCGTGTAGCAGAAAATGTGGCATTCAACGTGCTGCTAAAAGGCGCACACATGCTTTGGCAGTTTGAGGAAATCGGCTACGACATTTCGATAGATTATAACGGTCGCACGGGCACGAAGCCCAATCCGACAGCCAAGGGCTACTTCAAGCAAGCAGAGCGCATCGACGCCTTCACCAAATGTGCACAAGTCATCACTCTGCGTACGCAGTTGATGCCGGATGCGTTTACCGGCACACCTACCGTAAACATCGGTTCGGGCAAAGCATTGCGTACCATCCAGTGGGGCAGCAATGTGTTTGTAGCAGCTAACTTCGATGTTAGCGGCAATCAAGCCGTAAGCATGCCTTCAGGCACATGGTATGACTACCTGGAAGGCGGTAACCGCTCAACCGTATCCACCTACGTACTCAAACCCGGTGAGCTGAAGGTATTCACCGGTCAGCAGACGAAAGCACCGACATTCACGGATATTGAAACACGTGACCATACGGCTATTGAAGAGGTTTGGACGAACAGCACTATGCCAAGCGCACAGAAAGTATTCTACAACGGCACGCTGTACCTGCGTCGCGGCAACACGACCTATACGATGGACGGAAGACGCGTGGAGTAGAGGAAATTGAAAGTTGTAAGGTGAAATTGAAAGGTTAAGGAGTTAGAGAGTAGATACAATGATCCTTTGTGTAGCCGAGAAACCGTCCGCAGGACGTGACATAGCCAAAGTGCTGGGTGCCAACACCCGGCACGACGGATATATGGAGGGTAACGGCTACTGCGTGACCTGGACTTTCGGTCACCTGTGTGCTTTGTACGATCCGCATGAATACAACGAGCAATGGAAAGGCTGGAATATGTCCTCCCTGCCGATGATTCCCGAGCGGTTCAGTATCAAGGTCAGCGGTGATGAGGGTGTGCAGAAGCAGTTCAATATTATCAAGCAACTGATGTCGCAGGCCACCGAGGTTATCAACTGCGGTGACCCCGGACAGGAAGGTGAACTGATACAACGCTGGGTGTATCAGCAAGCAGGCTGCAAGGTTCCTGTCAAACGGTTGTGGACATCATCGCTGACCGAGGAGGCTATACGTGACGCCTTTCAGCACCTGAAAGATCAATCGGCTTACCAGCATCTGTACGAAGCTGGACTGATGCGTGCCATCGGTGACTGGCTGTTAGGCATGAACGCCTCACGCGCGTACACATTAAAATACGCGCGAGGAGTAGGCAAAGACAGGAACATCCTATCCATCGGACGCGTACAGACTCCCACTCTGGCACTGATTGTCAAGCGACAACAGGAGATTGAGCACTTCGTAGCGCGTACGTACTACGAACTCAAGACGCTGTATCGCGACACGCTGTTCAGCTACATTTCTCCCAAAGATCTTAAGGAAGGCAAAGACGCTGATAACGCCGACAGCGATGATCTCAAGGGCTTTGCTACGCTTGAGGAAGCGCAAGCGCTGATTGACAGAATCAAAGATCTGCCACTCACCATCACATCGGTTGAGAAGAAGAAAGGTACAGAATATGCGCCGCGGTTGTTTGACCTCACCTCGTTGCAGGTTGAGTGCAACAAATCGTACGGCTATACGGCCGAACAGACACTCAAACTCATACAGTCGCTCTACGAGAAGCACGTGACAACCTATCCGCGTGTGGACACTACCTATCTCAGCGAAGATATCTACCCCCACGTACCGGCTACATTGGCGGGCATCAAGGATTTTTATCCCGAAGTGCAACCCTTGCTCGGCTTGAAGGCTGACGGCAAGAAAGGGCCACAATCGCTGCCTAAGTCAAAGAAGGTATTTGACAACAAGAAGGTAACCGACCACCACGCTATCATTCCTACCGGTCAACGCCCCGACAATCTGACTGATCAGGAAAAGAAAGTATTCAGCAAGATTGCTTTACGTTTCATAGCCGCATTTTATCCCGACTGCGAGGTTAGCAACACTACTGTACTTGCCAAAGCAGGTGAGGCGGACTTCAAGGTAACAGGCAGACAGGTGCTTGTGCCCGGCTGGCGAGCCGTGTTTGCCAAGAGCACCGATAATGCCGACAGTACGGATGCCGCCGACACCAATCCTGACGCTCCTGCCGCACAGACCCTGCCGGATTTCGTAAAAGGCGAACAAGGTCAGCATGAGCCGCAGCTTAAGGAGAAAACAACCACACCTCCCAAGTACTACACCGAAGCTACACTGCTCCGCGCGATGGAGACTGCCGGCAAGACTGTAGATGACGAAGATCTGCGTGACGCAATGAAGGAGAACGGCATCGGCCGACCTTCAACGCGTGCCGCTATCATTGAGAAACTTTTCCAGCGCCGGTACATCGAGCGCAAAGGCAAAGCAGTACATGCCACAGCACTGGGTATTGATCTGATTGCCAAGATCATATCTCCCTTGCTCATGTCTGCCGAACTCACCGGACGCTGGGAAAAGAAGATGCGCATGATTGAGCGTGGCGAGTATGAAGCACGCGACTTTCTGACTGAACTCAAGCAGATGACCGCCGAGGTTGTTCGCGAGGTCAAAGCCGACCAGGCAGGCATGACTTGCCCGATATGCAAACAGGGACGAATCATCCGCGGTCGCACACGCTACGGGTGTTCACGATGGCGCGAAGGCTGCACATACGCTGCACCGTTCTAAGTTGCACATATCGCTGCCTGCAACCGTACATTTTTGCAGCGCGATGTAACATCTAAGTAAAAAAATGCAGGTCTCTGAGCATTTTTTTTCCAAAAGATTTGCAAATATCATTATTTCTTGCTATCTTTGCATCCGCTTTTGACCAAAGCGCCCTTACGAAGTCCCAAAGACTTCACTTAGGGTCCCCGAAAGCAATCGTTAGATTGGTTTGGGGGAGAGCCGAGGCAATGTTGCGTTCTATGTTGTTCGGCGACATCTGTAAGCAACATTTGCCGATGGAGAAAGGAAAGTTGTCTGAGTGGTCGAAAGAGCCACACTCGAAATGTGGTGTACGCATTACGTCGTACCGGGGGTTCGAATCCCTCACTTTCCGCAGACAAAACATGAGACCTGTCTGTCCAAGTTTACTTGAGCAAGCAGGTCTTTTGTTTTGGTTGCAAGGATGCCATCGGCAGACTTTAGGGTTTTCGAGGTGGGCGGCGTAGCCACTCGGTGCCCTCGAATCCCTTACTCAATCCAACTACTGACCTCTATAAACTGATTGGAATGAGTTGGTATAAAAATGCTTTTCCCGGAGCACCAGGAATCGCGCAAAGAAATGTAAGCTCCATTATTATAAATGTATATCTTGTATATAATGGGCATCGTTTCCAAATGCCAGTAACCGCCCCAATGACCATAATTGATTTCCATATATTGAGCTACTTTGCCTGCATTCTTGCGATTTATCTCATTGGAAGTCGGGACACCTCCCAGGTAGGTTGATAATGCTTCTTCCTGTTTCATGAAAAGATACAAAACAGGATTTTTAACATTTAAATGCGGTATGTAAGTCGAATCTACAGAAATAATAAAAGAACTATCTTTTTTAATATCTAGCATTGAACGATAGTTTTTTTCGTCAAAATCCGCATTCAGGATGGTTACCGGTACATATTTGGGCAGAACAATATATGGATGAGTAGTTCTATTTGAATAATGCAAGAAAACTTGTTGGAATACACTATCAATGGTAGCATTACTATGCGGACTATGAAATCTTGCAAACTCCTCTGATTGTTTGTGCCATTGATAAAAGAAAGTATCAGAAAGTAATGAAGGTGAGCAGCCGATTACAATCACATCATCCCAACAGTTATCATCGAACTTGAGTGTGATGTCATATTTTTGTAAAGGTTCGTCTGTGAGATATATTGTATCCGGAAAACAGCAAATATATGAAACTACTAGATATTTTACATTTTGAGAACGCTGCGTCACTAAGTAGAATTTACCATCATAATCGGAAACAGTCCCCCGGGAAAGCTCATTACCAATACTATCATGTGCTTTGATATTGGCACCGATGATAGGTTCTCCTTGTTCTTCAGTGATAGTACCAACAATGCGGATAGTATCTGATGCTTGTGCTGTGAGATGACAACAACCAATAAGCAATATGTATAAAAGTCGTTTCATATATCATGTATATTCAATGTGATTATAAACCGGTTCTAAACAACATAAAACCCAACCAATTTGTCGGAGTTAATTTGAAGGTACGCCATAGAAATGAAGAATTATGCCTATACAATGTATCAGATTGTGAGCTACACCATAATGAATCTTGATAAGCAAAAGGCGCTTCATTATAATAGCATATTTCCGGTTTTTTTCCATGTGAAGAAAAACGGGTAAAAATCGGGTGAAACCGATGAAAATAGCCGTTTCATATATTTAATTATTTTTGAAACCTATCCTTATATAGAGCAGAACTATTCTAATAATTATTTACAAGTAGTTCGAATGTAAGACGTTTCTTTGTTCTGAAATAGTGCGAAGATAATAATTCACCGCAGTAGATTAACCTTTTTTTATATAAGTTGATATATTCTATCACAGCAAGCATCTCTGAATTATTTTCTCCGATGTCAAAACGTATGGATGTTAGACCTTGTTCTTTTGCCATATATATAACATGGATAATAATATTTGCTGTTTGACCCACGTATTCTTCGGGGTCTTTAATTGCCAGATGCCGAATCACGGCATATTTTCCATCATTAGAAAGCCATTCTCCGTTAATATGGTCATAATCCTGTAAAGCATTGCAACTTACTACCACATAACCTTCTACACGATCGTTTATTTCCATAAGATAGGCTTCTGCGCGTTCAATGTCTTCCTGAATATGGTTCAGCCCTCTTTCGTGTATTTTGATTTTGGAATTGGAAATAATCTTCTCAATTACCGGAATATCCTCCTTTGTAGCATATAATAGTCCCAAAATTTTAGACAACTTGCAAGATTGAAAAATTTTTTGTAATT